>Ga0209330_1000046_pt1 | contig 57538 bp, 53 predicted proteins | sample JacPinW_OM2H0_O3_FD_187969 | JGI IMG/M metagenome (GOLD analysis project Ga0209330, IMG submission 187969) | Forest soil microbial communities from Algoma, Ontario, Canada - Jack Pine, Ontario site 1_JW_OM2H0_O3 (SPAdes) (version 2) | ecosystem: Environmental > Terrestrial > Soil > Boreal... | reverse complement strand
CAGCCCAGGGCGGCTGTCCCTACATAAACAATGGTCATGTTCGTCGATTCTCACGCGCATCTTGATGGCAAGCAGTTCGACACCGATCGCGAGCAAGTGATTGCGCGTGCGCGGGAGGCCGGAGTGCAGACCATAGTCGCCATAGGCAACGGCGATGGCCCGCAGCAAGTGGATTGCGGAATTTTACTGGCGGAAAAATACGATTTCATGTACGCGACCCTCGGCATTCATCCCCACGAAGCCGGCCTGGCAGATGATGTGGCCTATCAGGAAATGGAACGCCTGGCGCGGCATCCCAAGGTAATTGCTTGGGGCGAGATTGGCTTGGACTATTTCTACGATCACTCCCCGCGTGATGTGCAAACACGGGTCTTCACGCGGCAGATGGAGTTGGCCGCTGCCGCCAGGCTGCCAATCGTCATCCACTGTCGTCCGTCGGCAGACAGTGACAATGCCTGGAATGATTGTTTCGCACTGCTGCAAGAGCATTGGGCGGCAAAAGGATTAGGGGGGATTCTCCACTGCTTCACAGGCAACTGGCAGCAGGCGAAGAGTGCGCTGGACATGGGATTTATGATCTCGTTCGCGGGAAACCTGACCTTCCCTAAAGCACAACCAATCCGCGATGCGGCGCTGGAAGTGCCGCTGGAGCGCGTCCTCATTGAAACCGACTCGCCCTACCTCGCTCCCGTGCCGCATCGCGGCAAGCGGAACGAGCCGGCATTTGTGAGAGAAACCGCGCGAAAGCTGGGAGAATTGCGCGGAACGGAGACGGAAGAAATCGGAAGACAAACCACTCGCAATTTCTACAAGTTTTTCAAATTGGCTGAAACCGCTGAAAAGAAAGTTTCCGCTGGTTGACGCTCTGCAATAACGATTCTTCTGATAACCTCAAGACTTAGATTTCTTCATTTCAGAAAGAATTGAAACCCGATGCCCGATAACACCTTTGACATCGTGAGCAAGATTGACCTGCAAGAAGTTTCGAACGCCATCCAGCAGGCGTTGAAGGAGATTCACACTCGCTTCGACTTAAAAGATTCTAAATCGAATATCGAACTCGACAAGGATGGCATCGTGCTGCACTCGGCCGACGAGTACAAACTGAAGGCGATCAATGACATTTTGCAGCAGAAGCTGGTCAAGCGCGGTGTCTCGTTGAAGGGATTGACCTATGGCGCGGTGGAACCCGCGGCGGGGGGAACATCGAGGCGGAAAGTCACAATGCAGCAAGGCATCGCTATCGAAAAGGCGCGCGAGATCGTAAAACTGGTTAAGGATTCCAAGAAAAAAGCGCAGGCTTCGATCCAGGGAGATTTGGTGCGAATCAGTAGTAAGGATCGCGACACTCTGCAGGAAGTAATCGCTTTGTTGCGGCAGCACGATTTCGGGATCGATCTGCAGTTTACGAATTACCGGACAAATTAGATACGAACTTCAACTTACTGAACGCGAACGATTGCCGCGAGGACGCAGACGAGAGCCAGGATCCATCATTGAGCGCACCGCCCATCATTAACGGGAAGGAAATCTTCGACCTGCTGCACGACGATCTTGCGGCTCTGGAGAACGAGTTCGGACAGGATACGGTTTCGGGGGTCCAGGCGATCACCGAGATTGGAGAGTATTTGCGGAATGGCGGCGGAAAGCGGATTCGACCGGCGCTACTTTTCCTTTCTTCCAAACTGTTTCCTTATCAGGGACGGGGGGCTGTGCGCCTTGGCGCGGTAGTCGAGATCATCCACACTGCGACTCTGGTGCACGACGACATCATTGATGAAGCTAAGACGCGCCGCGGGCGTCCCGCAGCCAACACGCAATGGGGCAACTCGAAGTGCGTGCTCGCGGGCGACTGGCTCTACATGCAGGCGTTCAAGGTCGCGGTGGAAGAGCGCAACTTCCGCATTCTTGACACGCTGATTGAACTGACGCAGCAGATGGTTGAGGGCGAACTGCTGCAAATGGACAAACTTGGAGAGCTCATCACTCTTGAAGAGTATTTCGATCTGATTTACCGCAAGACAGCTTGTCTTTTTTCGGTCTGCATGCGACTGGGAGCGATTCTAGGGGGAGCAACGTCCGAGCAGGAACGCGCTCTAGGCCAGTACGGACACGACTTGGGCATGGCGTTCCAAATCGTTGATGACGTCCTCGATCTGACGGCGTCCGAAGATGTTTTGGGTAAGCCGGTGGCCAGCGATCTGCGCGAGGGTAAGGTCACGATGGCAGTCATTCACGCGCTGGAGCGCTGCACGCCGGACGAGCGCGCCAAGATCGAGACCATTCTGCGCGATCGCGCTTTCAACGGTGTGACGCATGCGCAGATCATGGAGATTTTGCAGCGCTATGGCTCGCTGCAGGCTGCCAGCGCGCGCGCCGCGCGATATGCAGAGTCCGCACAGAAGGCGATCTGCACTTTCCCCGATTCCGAGATCAAGCGAGCGCTGTTGTGGGCGCCGGAGTTTGTAGTCGCGAGAGAGAAATAATTTTCAGATCTACAAATCGCAACTCCAGCACCACCATGAGGCCGGAGTAACCTACGACAGCGCGTCTGCTACGCAGCCTTCGCTCCGTGGCATCATTCAAGAATCAAACAAATCTCCGGCAGACGAATCCTGTGCGGGTCGCAGACTGGACTGGCCAACCCTTACCGCTTTGCTCAGGGGAACTGCTCCGCAGGTCCGCGGGAGCGCGGCTTCGATGTTATCTTTGGTGGTTGCCACCGAAGTGCGCCAAATAAACTATGGACGTTCTCAAGAAGCTCTTTGAGCAGCGGTTTCACACTTCACCGGCGCTGATTCAGCCGCTGCAAGGCGAGTTGGGCGGGTCAGGGCGGAAGATCGTCCGGCTCGCCAGCGATGCGGTTAGCACGATTGGCATACTGTACGGCGTGCGCGAAGAGAATGCGGCGTTCCTGGAATTTTCCGGGCATTTTCGCAAGCACGGCCTGCCAGTGCCAGAGATTTATGCGGAGGATTTAAGTCAGGGCGCATATCTGGAAGAGGACTTTGGGGATACGAGCCTATTTGACTTTCTGTCGGAAAATCGCGCCGGGGAAAAGATTGCACCGGCAGCGGTGGAAGCGTATCGCAACGTGGTCGTGGCATTGCCGCGCTTTCAGATTGAAGCCGGACGCGATCTGGACTACAGCGTTTGCTATCCGCGAGGAAGCTTTGACCGGCAGTCCATTGCATGGGACCTCAATTATTTTAAGTATTACTTTCTGCGCCTGGCGGGAATTCCCTTCAATGAGCAGGCACTGGAAGACGATTTTGACAGTTTGACGACTTTCTTGTTGAGCGCGGATCGTGACTATTTCATGTATCGGGATTTCCAGTCCCGCAACATCATGCTGCGCGATGGTCAGCCGTTTTTTCTCGATTATCAGGGCGGACGCAAAGGGGCGCTGCAATATGACATTGCCTCCCTTCTGTACGATGCCAAGGCCGATTTGCCGCCGGAGTTGCGCCAACAATTGCTTGATCTTTACATCGAGAGACTCGGCGATTTCATCACCATCGGGCGCGAAGCTTTTTTGCATTATTTCTACGCGTACGTTTATGTGCGCATTCTGCAGGCTTTGGGAGCCTACGGGTTTCGCGGTTTTTACGAGCGCAAATCGCATTTTTTGCAAAGTGTGCCCTACGCACTCAAGAATCTGCGCTGGCTGCTCCACAATGTGACGCTGCCCATCGCGCTGCCGACGCTGACGGAAGCGTTCAACAGCATGCTGGCTTCGGAGAAGCTGCAGGGTCTGGCGTCCGAGGGCGACAACCTGATCGTACGGATCTTGAGCTTTTCCTTTCATCGGGGTATGCCCAAAGACGAGAGTGGACATGGCGGCGGATTTGTTTTCGATGGCCGGAGCTTGCCGAATCCGGGGCGGGAAGAGCGCTTCAAGTCGCTGACCGGCAAAGACGCGCCGGTGATTGAGTACCTAAATCAGCAGCAGAGTGTACATCAGTATTTGGCCAGCGTGATGTCACTGGTGGACGCCAGCGTGAACAATTATCAGAGGCGGGGATTTAAGAACCTGATGGTCTCTTTCGGTTGCACTGGCGGGCAGCATCGTTCGGTGTATCTGGCGGAGCAGGCGGCGAAGCGGTTGCGCGGGCGAGACGGAGTGGCAGTCGTGTTGCGGCATCGTGAATTGGAGAAGCCAACGCAATGAAAGCGATGATTCTGGCTGCGGGCATGGGCACGCGCTTGCGACCCCTCACCCGTGATCGTCCTAAAGCGCTGGTCGAAATCGGTGGCCAAAGCCTGCTTGAGATCACGCTTTCCCGGCTGCGCACTTTTGGAGTTGGCGAAGTGATTGTTAATGTGCATCATTTCGCAGACGGAGTCGTCGACTATCTGAAGGCGAACAATAACTTCGAAATGCGTATTGAAGTTTCGCGCGAGGAAGCGCTACTCGATACGGGCGGCGGGTTGAAAAAAGCTGCCTGGTTCTTTCTCGAGGATTCCAGCGCTTTGGACGAGCCGTTCGTTCTGCATAATGTCGACGTGATCAGCACGATTGATCTGGAGCGCATGCGGCAGTCTCATATCGAGCAGGGGGCAGTGGCCACGCTGGCCGTGCAAGAGCGGGAGACTTCGCGCTACCTTCTTTTCGACGAGCAGCAAGCTCTTTGTGGCCGGCGTAGCGGCGGTGATCGAGCATCCAAACTCGTCCGTCCCGCGCAGCTAGTGGAAGCGTTAGCGTTTTCCGGCATCCATATTATCTCGCCTAGGATTTTTTCGATGCTGAGCGAAGAAGGCGCGTTCTCGATCATCGACTCCTATTTGAGACTTGCAGCCCAGGGAGAGAAAATCCTCGCATTTCGCGCCGACAAGTATGGCTGGCGTGATCTAGGCCGTCCGGAGAGTGTGGCGCAGGCGGAGCAGGATTTTAAGAACAGGGTTCTTTCTTGATAAAGGCTTTCCCCTCTACTTCACTTCGATCTCATTTTTCTTCTTTCATGGTCTTGCAAACCAGCCTGGTGTGCCCCGTTTTTGAATCAATCACGGTGGTCGCGGGCAGACAACTGCAGGTCACCGTGTTGGCATTCTCCTGTTTGAGCACGACACAGTGTTCGATGAGTTCGGCGGTGGACGGCGGGAGGTGGCTCCGAATGGGGGGCGGCGGGGTGGCCGCAACCGGCTGCTTCTTCGCCGCGCAACCTGCGAGAAGCAGGCAAAGCACTATCCCAGCTTTCCCCATGCTCTCTGTTTTCGCTCTGGCGCGCCCGCTTGTCGATTGGCAATCTTGGTTCACGCCCGAACCCTAACGGGGGTGAGCAGCATGTCGCGGCCCCGAACGCTGGAACTTTTGAAGACACGCAACTAGCTAACGTCAGTGTTTCCCTAGTATGGTCCGATGACTCCGGCGAGGGCGCGAGACGCTGGCGAGGGCGCCACACTCGAAGTGTCCAGCACGTCGAGGTATTTCAATCCCGAACCGGTGTTGAACAGGACGACCGTATCGTCTGGCGTGAAGAAACCGCTGGCTAACAGCTTCTGATAAGCGACGAGGGACGCCGCGCCTTCGGGGGCGGCAAAGATGCCTTCCACTTTTGCCCAGTGACGAGTAGCGGCGAAAATTTCTGTGTCGGTGGCGGCTAACGCCAGACCTCCGCTTTTTTTCAGAATGTCCAGCATCAGGTAATCGCCATAAGGTTTTGGAACCCGGAGGCCTGCGGCGACCGTCGATGCGTGGGGCCACATTTCCGCGGAGGCGCGGCCTTCATCCCATGCTTTGACGATGGGGGCGCATCCGGAAGCTTGGACGCTGATCATGTTCGGACGCTCGGAGCCAATGAAGCCGAGTTCTTCCATTTCTTCGAAGGCTTTCCACATACCCAGGAGACCAACTCCGCCGCCCGTGGGATAGATGACGCCCTGCGGGAGTTTCCAACCGAGCTGTTCGGCGATCTCGTAGCCCATGGTTTTCTTGCCTTCGACGCGGTAGGGCTCTTTGGTAGTGGAAACGTCGAACCATCCCTCCTCCGCCCAGGTTGGTCTTTCTTTGAGTTCGGCGACCTTTCGGGCACAGTCGGAGATGAGCCCATCGACCAGAGTGACCTGCGCTCCGTAGTAGTCGCACTCGACGCGGTTGGCCAGGGGAACGTCTTTGGGCATGAAGATGTGGGCTTCGATAGCGGCTGCGGCGGCGTAGGCAGCGAGGGCGCCAGCGGCATTTCCCGCGGAAGGAATGGCGAGCTTTTTGAGGCCGAAATGGCGGGCCATCGTGACCGCGGCGGAGAGGCCGCGAGCTTTGAAAGACCCGGTGGGATTCAGGCCTTCGTCTTTGATGAAGACCCCGGGGTATTCGCGGCTGCGCAGCATGGGGGTGAAACCTTCGCCGAGAGTCACGGGGGTCGCTTCGGGAAGGACGGCATCGTATCGCCACATCGTAGGCGCAAGGGGCAACAGGGACGAAGGGGAGAAAGTCTTCTTGATAGTGGCGAGGTCGTAGCGGGCATATAGAATTCCGCCATCCTTCGGACAAACGGTTTGGGGACGATCGGCCGGAAAATGCTGGCTGCAACGGGTGCATTCCAGATGAGTAGGGCGGGACACCAGGAAAGTCTATCAGGCGCGAGAGCAAAACAGGTTCAGGCCCGAAGAGTCATTCGCGCTTCCGCTATCGAGTAGTTGGTTTGGCGAGAACGAAGATGACCGCGACCTGGTCGCTGTAGACAGGCTGCCAGATTGCGCTTTCGGCCAAAATGCTCGCTAAGGCGGAGGCCTTGGGGCTAACGACATATCGAACGGGATACTGTTGGAGAAAGTTTTTCCACCCCGGTTCGACGTGCACCAACTTCAAATAGGACTTGAGAAATTGTTCACCGTAGAAATCATGGCGGTCATCGACCGCCACTTTTATTTGTGGATAAACACGATAGATCAAATAGCCGCCCCAGTTATCGGGGGCGAATACCGCCCCCTCTGCGTTCTGGCTTTGCAGATACGTTATGGCGTCTGCCGGAAAGCGCTTGGAGTCAAACTGTGCGTTCATCACTTGGGTGACACCCAGTTTGCCGCCATGAAAGGTAATCCAGCAGGTAAGCACGATTGCCGCGACGGGCCAGAGGTGGCCGTAGAGGCTTGACTCGATGACCTGCATTCTGTGGAAGAAATCCGGGGATTTCGTAGCTTGCGATCTCGATGCGACCCCCCGCCCAGCCCACAATTTTTGCAACGGTTGAAGTGCATGGAACAGTCGCGGGCCAATCACCAGAATCAACAGCAGCGCCGACACCGGGATATTCCGCGAAGCATAGAGGCCCGAATAGACCGCAAAGAGCGTTAGCAATAGTTCGCTCGTGGTGAAGTCGCTGCTCCCGCGTCTGTTGGTCGCAAACACGATTAAGGTGAGCAGTAGCAGCAGTGCAAAACACTTCTCGGCGGTACCATGAAAATCAGGAGATCGAAACTCGTCGATATGATCCATCAGGAAACGATTCGAAAGATAGCGATAGATATGGACGTGCAGTCTCCAGCCGTAGGGATTCACCAGTGTGGCCAGGGTGCTTAGTACGCCAATGAGCGCCAGCTTTCGCGCCCGCTTCCCTGCTCTTATCTTTTCCACCACATCTTCTAAGCGATCACCCTTCAGCCGGAAAAAATCCCAGACAGCGCTGAGCCAATAAATCCCCAGAAGGGCGAAGCCCAGCAGAAATCCTCCATGAGCATTTACCCAGACCAGCGTCAGGAGCGGAATGAGCCACAAATGCCACCCCTGGCCAGATTCGGCGAAGGAGCCGGGTTGCTTCTTCTGGGAGGATTCTAAAATCCAAAACCACAACACAGCGAACAACCAGCTCACAATATGAGGGCGTGCGAGGAAGTGGATCATGGCTGCCGATGCGGCCAGCAGTACCAGGCCAAGAGCCACGAGAAAGTTTGCACCGCGCCGGAGAAGCAAACCAAAGCTCCAGGAAAATGTCAGGGCGATGATCGCGGCGGTGAGAAAGACGACTCCGTTCAGCCCAGCAACACGATCCAACCACCCGACGAGGACATCGTAGAGCCACTCCCAGGCAAACCATGGATGGCCGGCCATAGTCGAAGAAAATGGATCAACGCGGGGAATCGAGTGGCTAGCGAGGATCAGCTGCCCGGTGCGTATATGCCAACCAATTCCAGCGTCGCCCAGCAATCGCACCGACAGATTTGTGAACCCGAGCATCCCGAGCAAGGCTACGAAAATCAAGTCCCCTATGGAGGGAACAAGCCATCTGCCCGCAGGGGGAGGATTCGCCTTTTCAGAACTTCTGGAGCCGATTGTCATCGCGCTGAATCTTATAGAGTGGTGCTATGAACGGCAAGGCTACACATCGAGTGGTTATCGTGGGAGCGGGGTTCGGTGGCCTGAATGCAGCCACGGCGCTGGCCGGCGCCGACGTGAATATCACCGTTATTGACCAGAAGAATTATCACACCTTCCAGCCACTGCTTTATCAGGTGGCCACCGCGGGTCTCTCGCCGGGGGAAATTGCAGAGCCCATCCGATCGATTCTTCATCGACACAAAAATATCCAAGTGCTAATGGCCGAAGTTACGGGATTCGATCTCGAACGGCGGGTGGTGCATATAGCCGATCAGGACGTTCCTTATGATTCTCTCATTGTGGCCGCCGGCGCCAGCCATGCCTATTTCGGGCACGACGAGTGGGAGACTCTTGCGCCCGGACTGAAAACAATCGAGGATGCGCTCGAAATCCGGCGTCGAGTTCTGCTGGCCTTCGAGTTAGCGGAGCGACAGGCATCCGCGGGGAAAGTGACCGATCCACTGAATTTTGTTGTGGTTGGAGGTGGGCCGACGGGAGTGGAACTAGCCGGAACTTTGGCCGAGATTTGCCGGCACGCTCTCGCCAATGATTTCCGCTCGATCGATCCCCGCCGTACGCAGATACATCTCATCGAAGGCGGGCCGCGTGTGCTGCCATCTTATCCGGAGGATCTTTCGCGCAGCGCTCTGGAACAACTGCAGCATCTGGGGGTGGAGGTGCTAACCAACGCCATGGTCACGAAGATTGAGCCCGGCACTATTTCCATGGGCAACGCCAGCATGAAAGCGGCGGTCATTTTGTGGGCCGCTGGAGTGGCGGCTTCTTCTCTGGGCAAGAAACTGGGCGCGCCGGTGGATCGCGCGGGACGCGTCCTTGTCCAACCCGACCTGAGTATTCCTGGTCATCCGGAGGTTTTCGTCATCGGCGATCTTGCCGCGCTCAAGGATCAGTCCGGCAACTTGTTGCCAGGGGTTGCGCCGGTGGCGATTTTGGAAGGACGATTTGTCGCTAAGCTTATTCGTCAAGGAATCGCTGACATTTCGCCGGATCATTCCGGGCAGCGAAAACCCTTTCATTACCGGGACAAAGGGAGCCTGGCTACTATTGGCCGGGCCGCGGCCATCGCCCAGTTTGGCAAGGTTCATATTTCTGGATTCATGGCATGGCTTGCGTGGCTGTTTATCCACATCTTATTCCTGATCGGATTCCAGAATCGTGTGCTCGTCGTGATTCAGTGGGCATGGTCGTATTTCACATACGAGCGCGGCGCACGGCTCATCACTGGCGGGACGAGTCTTCCTGGATGGACTGGGCTGGGGTCCGAGAATGGTCCGTTAATCAAGGAAGAAGGAAAAATTCCTGCGGAGACCCACAAATAGGAGTAAGAATATTCCTTTCAGGCGGGCCCGATGAAAATCATTTTGATTTCGCGGATTCTTCTCGGCCTCGCGGCAGTGTTGTTTCTTTGTTCGGGATCGTCCGCTGAAATTCTGAAAATTGTTGTCGATGACACTATTCAGCCAATCACCCAGGAATATATCTCCCGCGCCATCGACGAGGCGGAACGACGCAACGACCAGGCTGTATTGATCGAGATCAATACGCCGGGCGGGCTGGTCGACTCCACGCGCCGGATCATCGAAAAGATAACTTCGTCCACGGTTCCGGTTATCGTTTACGTCGGGCCTAGCGGCAGCCGCGCCGGCTCTGCCGGAATCTTCCTCCTCGAAGCTGCCGACGTCGCCGCCATGGCTCCGGGGACCAACGCTGGGGCAGCGCATCCCGTCTTGATTGGCCCGTTCGCGCCGAAGGTTGACGACGAGATGAAACGCAAAATCGAGAACGACACCGCGGCTTTGATGCGCTCGGTCACCTCCAAACGCGGGCGCAATGTCGAGGTCGCTGAAAGTGCCGTGCTCGAGTCCAAGTCGTTCACCGAGCAGGAAGCGCTGTCGCAGCACTTGATCGATTACGTTGCTTCCAGCGAAAACGATCTTTTTCGCCAGATGGAGAACAAGACTTTTAAGCGCTTCACCGGACAGGAAGTAACGCTGAAGCTTTCCGGCCAGACGATCGCACCCTTTGGCATGACATTAAAGGAACGCATCCTCGGCTATCTGATGGATCCGAACATTTCGTTTATTCTCCTCGCCATTGGTGCGCTCGCGCTCTATGCGGAATTCAATCATCCCGGCGCCGTGATTCCGGGCACGGTAGGCGTCGTCTTCATTTTGATCGCAGCCTTCGCTCTGAATTTGTTACCCACGCGTTTTGCCGCACTGATTCTGATCCTGGGGGCTTTCGCTCTGTTTGCCGCTGAGGCCAAGTTTGCGAGCCACGGCGTTCTCACGATCGGCGGCATCACGCTGCTTACGCTGGGGGGGCTGTTACTGGTTGACTCGCCGATTCCCGAAATGCGCGTCCACCTGGTGACGGCGCTGGCTGTGAGTATTCCCCTAGGATTGATTACTGCGTTTCTAATGACGATTGCGGTTAAAGCCCGACGGAATAAGGTAGTTTCCGGAGCGCAGGGACTGATCGGTGAGACGGGCATTGCGCAAACCGCTCTCGGCCCGCGCGGCAAGATTTTCGTCCACGGTGAATTGTGGGATGCCGTATCCGTTCGCGATGTGGCTGTCGGCGAATCGGTAGTGGTACGGGAAGTGGACGGATTGCTTCTTCAAGTCGAGCCCTTGGCTGTAACACGACTGGCGCCCGCAACAGTGGTTCGCTGATCCAAGCGCGCACCAGCGCAAACAACTACTTCGAATCGAATTCCGGCTTCATACGCGTTGGGTGCGTTACAATCCGCCTCAGCAGCACTTGCACGTTCCCGAGGCTTTACTATGGAGATCTCTTTTGGCTTCACAGCAGTCGTCGTGGTGATCGTAGTCCTCTACGTAATAAGCTCCATCAAGATTCTGGCCGAGTACGAGCGTGGAGTAATCTTTAGGCTGGGACGACTGTTGACTAATGCGAAGGGCCCGGGGGTAGCCTTGGTTTTCAGCCCCATCGACCGTATGGTGCGAGTCTCGCTTCGTCAGGAAGCTCTCGAGGTTCCGCCGCAAGACATCATTACGCGTGACAACGTTACACTGAAAGTGAACGCTGTCATTTTTCTGCGTGTAATCGACCCTAACAAAGCTGTGAATGAGGTTTCCAATTACGTTTACCAGACTTCGCAGTTTGCGCAGACCACGTTACGCTCTGTGCTTGGCGAGCAGGAACTTGACGAACTCCTTGCCCACCGTGAAAAAATCAACCTGCGGCTGCAAAGCATTCTTGACATGCACACTTCGCCCTGGGGAGTGAAAGTGACGAACGTTGAGGTGAAGCAAGTCGATATGCCGGAATCCATGCTGCGGGCAATGGCAAAGCAGGCCGAGGCGGAGCGTGAGAAGCGATCCAAGATTATTCACGCCGAGGGCGAGTTCTCGGCGGCGCAGCGACTGGTGGACGCAGCCCATCTGCTGGCGACAGAACCGGTCAGCGTTCAACTACGGTACCTGCAGACTTTGACCGAAATAGGCGTCGAGAAGAATACGACTGTCATTTTTCCCGTGCCGGTGGATTTCTTCTCCGGCCTTCAAAAGGTGTTAGGCAAAGCTGACAACCAGCCTGAGCCCGTCGCGAGGTCCGCATAGCTACACCTCACACCACTTTTTTGAGGAATGTTTATGGCTTCTTCACAGGATACTGAAATCACTTTAGGCACCGCGAAACTACTTGGGCTTTTTTTTGGTCTGGTAGGGATCTGCGCCGTTTTTTTTGCGCTCGGCTATACGCTGGGAAGGAAGTCTGACTCCGGCCTCGCCGCAGCAACGACGCTGGCCCCACTGCGAGCAGCCAAGGGGGTCAAACCCGGCGGCTCGGGTGCAACCGCGTCAACCCCCATGACGTTTTATAAAGCTGTGGAGCAGCAGAACGCGAATCCGCAACTGAGCTCGGCCGCCGCCGCTACGGCCACCACGGATGCGAGCCGTCAGCCGACCGCTGCATCTTCCACATCTTCGGCTGGCTCATCTTCGTCGGGTGAATCGGTTCCGACTTCCAATCCCCCCGATCCCATGGCTCCGGTCCCCGCCAGCGGTTATTTCGTGCAGGTTGCTGCGGTGAGTAAGCAAGACGATGCCGACTCTTTGGTGGATGCCCTTAAAACAAAACTGTATCCCGCGTTTGTGGCGAGCAATTCCACTGTTGACAAGCTGTTTCGCGTGCAGGTCGGCCCGTTCGGCGATATCAAAGAAGCCGAGACCATGCGCTCCCGTCTGATCAGCGACGGATATAATCCAATCCTTAAGAAATGAAGTCCTTCTATGAAGCCTGACCGGCTGTTGAACCGGCGCGTTATTTTCAAGTTGCACGGCATGGACGCACTTGATGCGACGATTCTTAAGCAGGATGCCACCGGCTACTGGATTCGCGGTGGCACGCTGGCCGGTCAGCTTGACCAATCCAATTGTTCTTTGCCGGAAAGCGATGTGCGATATCTTGAGTTCAGCCGCATTGAGTGGCTGCGAGCCCCGCGGCAGCGCGTCGGATGATTTTCAGATCTTGGCGCTGCATATTGACAACGGTCAATTTTCGAAACCTGTCCGTTTTTGACGCCTGACTCTCTGACCCATGACTAATTTACTGCCCTCTCTCGACCGAATGCTGCAAGCGATCGCTGATCCCACGCGCCGTCGTATTCTGCGGACGCTAAAGGAACACTCCGCCACTCCCGTGGGCAAGAATTCGGGTTTGTGCGCCGGCGACATCGAAGCAGGAGTGCATCTCTCGCAACCTACCATCTCGCATCATATGGCGGTCTTAACGAAAGCTGGTTTAGTCGACGCGGTTAAGCAGGGTCAGTGGCGCTGGTACCGGCGCAATGACAAAGCTCTTCGCCGCCTGGTGAAGACCCTGCGCGCACAGTTGTGACGCAGAGTAATTGTCTTTCAATTTTTTATCGGGTACGACAATCAGGCGGAAGCCGTCGCCGCCTGCGCTTTCTGCAAAAGGCGTCGGGCTCGCGAAATGAGATCCGCCACTTCGAAAGGTTTCACCAGGTAGGGGATGTTGTTTTCCTGAAGGAAAGTGCGCTCATCGCCCTGCTCCACGCCGTTGGAGAATGTGAATAGTAAGTGGCTCTCCATGCCGGGGCAATGCTGGGTAAGCCATGCGTAGGCTTCTTTCGCGTTCCAGTCGGCAGGCATTTTGCCGCTCATAATCACGGCGTCGAAGGGCTCCGACAGCAAACGCGTTTTTACATCTTCACTCTTGGATGCCGTGACCACGCTGGCTCCGGCCCCTATGAGGACGTCGCGTTCGAACTCCAACACAGCCTCTTCTTCTTCCACCAGAAGAACTCGGCCCTGAATGGCGCCTTCGCGTTTGGGTGCAATCACCGGCGCGCCCTCCAGAATGGTTGCGGCCGTCAGCGCCATGGGCAGACGCACCTCTATCACCGCGCCGCCCCCAAGAGCATTGTGGGCCGTGATGTCGCCGCCGTGCTCCTTCACGATTCCGTAGCAGATGCTAAGACCAAGGCCGGTTCCTTTGCCAACATTCTTGGTGGTGTAAAAGGGATCGAAAATTCTTTTGGGATCCTTGATTCCAGGCCCGTCGTCCGCAAACTGTGCGGACACGAAGCCGCCGTCGCAGGACACTCCGATCTTCAGCTTGCCAGACCGCCCGGTTTCCAGAACTGCGTCCACGGCGTTATTGATAATATTCAGAAATACTTGTTCAATCTGGTGGGGATCGGCAACCACCATCGCGGGCTTATCTCCCAAGTTTTTCTCCACGGCAATGTGATTGACCTTGAGATCATAGTCGCGAAGGGCAATCGTTTCTTCCAGCACCTTGCGGACATCGACCTCAGACCGTTCCGGCTTTCTTTGTCGCGCGAAGGAAAGCAAATTCTGCACCACACGATGGGTGCGCTGCGCTTGTTTGAACATCTTGGCGACGTAGTCCTGCGCCCGTTCGTTCAAGCCTTCACTTTCCAGCAGCTGCGCGTAACCCAAGATTGCGGTCAACGGATTATTCAGTTCGTGGGCTACGCCCGCAATGAGCTGGCCTACCGCTGACATCTTCTCGCTTTGCAAAAGCTGTTCCTGGGTGCGGCGGAGATCTTCGTAAGCTTTGCAAGTTTCTTCGTACAGGCGAACTTTTTCGATAGTGGTTGCCAACTGGCGGCTGATTGCGACCAGCAGGTTTTCTTCCCCGCTGGAATATTCGTACTCAACATGGCTGCGGAGTCCCATCATTCCGATCGGGCTGTCCTTGCCCCAGAACAGCACCCAGTTCCAGGCGCCGTCACTATTGGAGCGGATGAATTCCGCCACTGCTCCGGTAAGATGCGGCAGATATTCCGCCGTGATCACTTCCGCCCGCGACCGCATAACCAAGTCGCCAAAACCATCGGCAAAACTGATTTCCGCCGGCCGCGATTTGTCGCGACTGCGCGGTCCCCAGGCGGCTCGGCGACGGTAGGTCGGAGCGTCGGAATCCGAAAGATACACGGCTCCGCTCTCCGCGCCGAACAACGAGACAACTTGACGCAACGTCAAGTTTAGAATTTCATCCAGATCGAAGGATTGCGTGGCCACCACCGCCATCGCGTTCAGCGCGTTCAATTCGCGATTGCGGCGCCGCATTTCATCCTCGGCGCGGCGCTTCTCGGTTACATCTAAAACAAAACCTTGATAGCGTTCGAGTTTCCCCGCAGCATCACGGGTGGCGAAACTGCTCTCGGCCGCCAGCAGCAATGTTCCGTTTTTCCGCCGCATGGTTACTTCAAAATGCCGGACATAATTTTGCTGCTCAATCTGTTTGTAAAAGGCATCTCTCTGGCTGGCATCTACTCGAATTTCTTCGTCCAGATTCAACGGCAGTAACTCTTCGCGGCGTTCATAGCCCAGCATGTGCACAAACGCGTCGTTGCAGTCTAATAAACGCCCTTTGGGAGTCGCCACGTATACGCCTTCCTGCACCTGATCGAACAGCAGACGATATTTTTCCTCCGCCGAGCGCCGTTCCGTAATATCGCGGACGATATGGATCGTCCCTTTCTGCTTGCTGCCCTGCTCGCTATAGGACGAAGTGGAGACCAGGGAAAATCCTCCGAAGCAAGGGTCGGCGCCTTCCGTAACTTCTTCCCCTCCGCGCGCACAGTACGGACATCCCGTCCACTCGCCCAAGCCGTGTGGCAACACCGATTCGCAAGTACTGCCAATCACATCCGCGGACGATTGTTCCAACTGTTCGAGCAGGATCTGGTTAGCCTTGATGACGCGGAATTCCGAGTCGTGCGCCAGGATAATGTCGTGCACCGAATCAAATGTGTTCCTCCACTGCCGATGCGAGCGCAAAACTTGCTCCAGCAAACGGAAATTCTCTATCGCGATTCCTAACTGGCGTGCACAGGTTTCAAGAAAATCGCTCTCCTCGATGGTCAGTTTCTTATAGGTCGTGTTGCCTAACAAAAGCAGTCCTATGGGCGACTTCTTTCCCGGTACCGGCACCATCAAGAGATGACGAATTTTTTCCGACTTGAGCAGAGGTTGATCTTCCGGGCTGGCCTCGTCTCTTCCTGCCGTCCTGGGCTTGCCCTTTTCGAGCATCTGCGACACGCTGTCCGTCAACTCCGCAATGCCCACCTCCCGCAGAAATTCTGGCGAGACTCCAACCGCATGGGTGGCGACCAGGTGACCGCCCTCGATCAAGCGGAACCAGGCTGCTTTGCTTTTGGTGAGGCGCTGCAAACCTTCGAGCGCCTTATCCATCATTCCGCCCTGCTGTTGGGCGAGAACGATACTTTCGGTCAAAGCCTGCAGCATCTTCAACCGTTGGGCGCGCGCGCGCGCCTCCCGGAATACGACCATGAGCATGCTGATTCCCAGCAGGGTCTCGGCGACCGCCAAAGCTCCGGCGGGAACACGGCTGGTGAAGGGAGGCCAATTCAGATACTGTACGAGGAGGAGCACCGCGAGCATCCACGAAGCCAACTCGTGACGGCCGCGGCGGGCGCGCAACAACGCAATTGCGGCTGTCAAGAGAATGATTCGGTAGCCGACTTCCAGAGCGACGCGCAGGGGTAACGAATCTGGCCAAAGCAAAACCCGGGCAACCGCAAATCCAGCAGTGCTCAACGCAACCGCAGTCAGTGGCGCCAGCAGATTCCGCTCGCGAATATAAACAAAGACGCCTCCAGCAAGCAGACCGATCGCGATTACGAACGCCGCTTGCGCAAGAGCCGGCAGATAGCCGGGAGGAATTTGCGTTCCTGCGCCAAATGTCAGCCATAGATCAGAACTGACCATCAGCGCCCACGCTGCCGCCCAAATCGCAAGGTAACGTTCGCGGAAGACGCCCAAAACCAGCAACGACGCTGCCAGAACGATTAACAAAGCCCACTCCCCGGGCTTCAGCCTCGACAGGGCTGGCTGTGCAACGGTGTTCCAAATGGACCAAAGGAGTGCGATCATGTTTAGGTAATTCACGCACCAGAAAAGAGGCGCATAGCAGACGTGACACTGCCTGGCTTCTGAATATCACGGTTGGGCCTAATCTCGATGGTCTTTCCGGACCTCGATGGTTACTTTCGGCATGTCCCGTCTAGGGTAGAATCGCCCATAGTAGTCTGAGATCATAGACTCGCCATGGCTGACCGTATTCTCGTAGTCGACGACGAAGAGGCAATCCGCGAAATTGTCTGCGCCATTTTGGTCGCAGCGGGTTACATCTGTAACCAGGCCGGGTCTGGTCTGGAAGCCTTGGCTCTGCTTAATTCCGGCGAGGAATTCGAACTGATGCTTTCCGATCTAATGATGGCGGATCTCGATGGCATCGGGCTGCTCGAACGCACCAAGGAGAAATTCCCCGACATGCCGGTGGTGATGGTAACGGCCGTTCACGACATATCGGTGGCGCTGGCCGCCATCCGCAATGGCGCTTATGACTACTTGCTCAAACCTTTCGAGCGCGAGCAGCTATTAAACGCGGTGCGGCGGTCTTTGGAAAACCGCCGCCTCAAAGTAGAAAACCGCACGTATCAAACGAATCTGGAATCTCTGGTGGAAGCCCGCACCGACCAGCTTCAGGCCGCCATGGGGGAATTGGAGCGATCCTACGACATTACCCTGCAGGCTTTAGGCGACGCACTCGATCTCAAGGATTCAGAAACCGAAGGCCACTCGCGCCGCGTCACCGCCTTCACCATCGCCATTGCCCGCGCCATGGGAGTTCCCCGCGAACAAATTGCGGTGATTGCACGCGGGGCGTTTCTCCACGACATCGGCAAGATGGCGATCCCGGATCACATTCTCCGTAAACCCGGCAAACTGGACGATGACGAGCGAGCCATTATGCGCGAGCACTGCTATCACGGATATCAGATGCTCAAAAAGATTCCGTTCCTGGCCGAAGCTTGCGAGATTGTTTACTCTCACCAGGAACACTTCGACGGTTCCGGGTATCCTCGTGGCCTCAAGGGAAGAGAAATTCCGCTAGGCGCAAGGATCTTCTCGGTCGCGGACACACTTGACGCGATCGTCTCCGACCGCCCCTATCGGCCGGCGAGATCGTTCGGCGAAGCTCGTAAGGAAATCCAGGCTTGGGTCGGTCGCCAGTTCGATCCCGAGGTCGTGGAAGTATTTCTGAAGATGCCCGAGGAAATCTTCGCTGACCTGCGCAGCGAGATCAATGCCCAGACCTATGCATTCACCTATTCCGCCAGCGCTAAATCGGCGACCTAAGTCGCATCGCGCTCGCACCCGTAAGCCCTCTTCGCCTTGCAATGCCAGGCATTCGCAACGTTCTTATCAATAGGAGTTCCGTTCTCCGCCTAACTATGTTCGTCTGGAGGTATTGCATGAAATTCGCCACCTATGCAGTCGCGCTGATGCTTATAGGCACCGCGTCATTGGCGCAGGAGCATCCCGCGCTCACTGCAGTTCCCAATTCTGTCTATGCCGGAGCCGACGGAAAATTCGAATCCGCTGCAGATACTGCAGTGATCCAGTTCAACATCTCCGTCCAGGAAGACACCTCTCAAGCTGCCTACCAGCGCGCGTCCAAAGAAGCGGAGCAGGTTCGGCAAGTGCTCCATGCTAACGGGATCGAAGCGAAGTCCGCGACGGTCGGATTCTTTTCCGTCCAACCAATGTATGAGTGGAAACCTAAGCAGAAGGTAATCGGTTACCGCGTGACCGCCGACGTGACCCTGAAGCTGAAGGATTTTTCGAAGATCGGGCCCATCACGCAGCAACTTGCCGATGCCAACGTCAGCGAGAGGCAGACTTTGAACTACACGCTGGAGAATATTGACGAGGCCAAGAATAAAGCCGTAGAAGACGCGTACCATCGCGCCCGCAACTCCGCCGAGACTGTCGCGCGTGCAAGCGGCCGGGCTTTGGCGGAACTTTCTTACGCATCCGTCGACACATTCGAAAACGCACGCATCATCGCGCCTCACATGGCACACGCTATGTCTGCGATGCCGAACGTCGCTCCCGCTCCTACGGAAGAATTTACACCGCAAAACGTTGCGGTTACGGCGCACGTGAATGCGCTTTTCAATCTGAAGTGACGGTGCTTTAGCGCCTCGCTCCGCTTGGCTGGACAGCCGAGGCAGCTGTCCCAATGTGAGCAATGCACACACACTCGGTTACCGGAAACTCAAGGCGTTGCTTTCGCGACCGCGATGCGGCTTGCATCCACCGTGATGGGGCGCTGGATTTCCATCTCGATTGAGGTTCCAACGTCGAGCTTTACATCGTTGCCGCGCTTCAGCAACGCCCATCCGATCCCTGCTGCGGCACCTGCGGCTGCTCCAACCCGCGCTCCGTTCAACCCGCTGGATAGCCCACCCGCTAGCGCACCTCCCGATGCTCCATACACCCCACCCTTCGCGCCTTCCTCAATCTTCTTGCCCGTATCTTTATCCTGCTGAATCGTTCCTTCCGAATCTTTCACCGACTTGTTGTCCGCGCCCGGCGTGTTCTCCACCGACCCCGGCAACATTACGGTATAACCGCTGGGATAGATCATCGAAGTGAAGTGCATCAGGATTTCCGCCCGCCCTTTCACGCGCCCAGCACGCTCCACATGCGCAATCCTTCCCTGAATGTAGGACCCAGCCGGCACGATCACGCGGTTATCAACGACAAAGGGAAACGCCGTCTCCGCATATACAGCATCGCCCTCGCGCGCGTTTTTGGTTGAGATTGCCTGCTTTAGAGAGAGTGGAATCTTGGTTCCCGCGGGAATCGTAATCACATTTGGATCGGAGGCCGGAGCGGGAACTGGGCTGGCTGCGACCGGCCTCGACGCGGAGGAATCGCCTGGAACGGAGGTGGACTGGGCAGACTCCTGTCCAAATGACATTCCTGAAATCAGCAAGATGGTCCACAGCACGCGCATCGCAAACCTCCCCAGCTAGCGGCTACACCGATCAGGCCGAGAATATCACGCAATAGCAGCTAGGATGCGGCTTTGTTGGTCATAAGCTGCCTGCCTTCTACCTCTGCACCGACAACCCAGCTTTCCAGACTCCGATCGATAGGCTAAGCCTGTTTAGCCAGCGTTATCGCAGCCGATCTATGCGTTCTGACGATTGCCCCGCCAACAACGATCGCGAACGGATCAGCCAATGACCACAGCATCCACACAATACCCGAGGCAAATGCGTGGCAGTCCATACCATCGCAGAGCCAATCAGCGCGCACAAGACGAGAGCCAGGGTTATCGTGGCGACCATCTCCCGTCCCCTGGCCGGCAATGCGATGATGCACCCAACGCACAGCAACGCGATGAGGGGTGCGGGCATCATTCCTTTCAACGCCCAGAGGTAAGCATTGAAGTGGGTCGACCAGAATGCGAGGTATCTGTCGGTGACTTCCGACAATAATTTGTGAGGGAGCCCGCAGACAAACCGGTGCAGCAAGAATCCTCCGACAGCCGCGGCTGTGGCCGACCACGGAGCAGCACGGTAAGCGCTGCCGCAGAGGTGTGCGATGGTCTTCACAATCTGCCGCCAATACCAGCGCCTGGCGAGGGTAACTCCCGATTTCGAGGCGAGGTAGGAGTATTCTCCAAGCAGGTCTCCGAAGATCGATTCTGCATTTTCGTTAGCAGTGAATGGATTGATGAACCAGACGGCAAGGCACGGCGGCTGACCGAGATACGCTTGGGACGTCATCGGTAGCTCCGAATGAAGCCGAGGTCCAGGCCCTCGCTCATGCTCTGAAGGCACGTTGTGTGCGGGTCACAGCTGCAACTCCCTTGGCTGTGACGTGGAAGAAACGCTTCGATCGTCCGCCACGCTCAGGGGTGGGATCGCCGAGGCGGGTGCTGACGTACCCTTTGACCTCCAAACGATCCAGGGTGGCGTAGATAGCGCCGATCGAGACCTCGCGTTTGGTGCGGAACTTGATCTCCTGCCGGACCGTAACTCCGTACGCGCGATCCGCAAGGCGCATGAGTGCAAGGACAATAGTTCGCGACAAATTAAGGAGATCACTGGAGCCATGCTTATTGGCGATGAGGCTGATGGTGTGCTCAGACTTGCTAATAAATCAAATACTTCTTCCTGACCAACTCAAACTTCTCCAACTCTTCCTGCCAATCCTGCGCGATGCGCCGCGGATCCTTACCCGCCACCAGCCCGTCGTAAGCCGCCTGGTTCACCAGCAACTCAGTGATGCGCTCCAGTCTGAAGTCCGCCGGATAAAGCTTTCTTAACGCTGCGGCCAATTCAATTCCCAACTCGGGTCCATCCAGCGCGTTGCGCTCGGTGAGAACCAGATTCACGCCTTCACACTTCTGTCCCGCATGATTGCTTGCCGTGGGAGTGAACGTCACCGGCACAAATCTGACCCCAGCAATCCCGCGAGCGTTCAAGTACGAGGCTAGTTCGCGACCTTTCATCCACGGCGCGCCAAGCAGTTCGAAGGGAGTATCCGTCCCGCGCCCTACCGAAACATTCGTGCCCTCAATCAGGCCAACGCCGGGATACAGCCCTGCTTCGGTCAGGCTTCGCAGGTTCGGCGACGGATTCACCCAGGGTAGCCCAGTCGAATCAAACCAGTCTCCGCGCTGCCAGCCTTCCATCGCAACCACGGTCAGCTTGGCGTTGATGTTTCGCTCCGCGTTGTACATCTTCGCCAGTTCACCCATGGTCATACCTTGGCGCACCGGCACCGTCCCGTAATTCGTGAAGCTCTCGCGCCCCGCATCCGATACCGGACCCTGCACAAACGATCCCGTGATGGGATCTGGCCGATCGAGCACAATCACTTCAACTCCCGTACTCGCCGCCGCCTCCAGAAAATATCCCAATGTCGTTTCGTAGGTAAAGAACCGCACCCCAGCGTCCTGGATATCGAAGACGACGGCGTCCAATTGCTTCATCACGTCCGCCGACGGACGGCGCGCGGCGTCCTTCCCCCCATACACGCTGTAGACAGGAATTCCGGTTGCCGCATCTGTTGAATTGCTAACGTTGAGCGTATCCAGGGTTCCGGTCACACCGTGCTCTGGACTGAAAATCGCATCCAGCGAAACTCCCGGCGCCTGGGCAAGCTCATCAATAGTCCGGCGTCCGTCTGCATCCACTCCGGTTTGGTTGGTCACTAGCCCAATCCGCTTCTTGCGGCCGGCAACCTGCAGTACATCGAAGCCATGCTCTTCCAGCACATCGATTCCAGTCTTGACACTCCCATTGCGTACGCTCATACGGCGCGCGGCGCTCTGGGCCTCGTTGTAGCCGGTAATACTCTCCCAGCGAAGGGCTTCTTTTTCGCTCGCAGTCAGCGGCAGTGCTGCTGCAACCGCCGTCGCCACTTTTGAGCGCAATGCAATCGCATTTTCCTTGCCGCGCGGATGAACCGCATTGGTCAGCAGAATGATGTAGGTCTGTGTAGTTGGATCGATCCACATCGATGTGCCCGTAAACCCTGTATGCCCGTAGGAGCCCACCGGCAGAAGATCACCACGGTTGGAGGAAAAGGGAGAATCGATATCCCACCCAAAGCCGCGTAAGACCGGCGCCGACGGAGGCTGCTCGGGCCGGGTCATCTTCTCGACCGACAGAGCAGAGAGAACGCCTCCGCCGCCATTGAGCAACGCCTGGGAGAACTTCGCTAAATCGTCCGCCGTGGAAAACAGTCCCGCATGCCCTGCTACGCCACCCATCCGGCGCGCCGTCGGATCATGCACTACGCCGCGCAGCATGTGCTCATTCTCGTCATACTGCGTAGGAGCAATTTTCGGCCGCAACGCCGCCGGTGGCGTAAACCGCGTATGCATCATCTTCAGGGGCGCAAAGATGCGGCGCTCACAATATTTGTCTAGCGTCTCACCTGAAACACGCTCCACCAGAGCGCCCAACACTATAAAGTTGACGTCGCTGTAAGAAAATCGCGAGCCCGGCAGCGTCTCGGGCGCTTCGCCAAAGGCCATTCGATAGGCCGTCTCTTTCCCCTCCCAAATCGTTTTCAAATCGAGATCCGGCCCCAGGCCCGAGTAATGCGTCAACAACTGCCGCACGGTTATGTCTTCTTTGCCATTCTGACCAAACTCCGGCAAGTACTTCGCCACCGGATCATTCAGCCGGATCTTGCCCTGTTCGACCAGTTTCATCACGGCGGTCGTGGTTGCTATCACCTTGGTCAGGGATGCCAGGTCGAAGATCGTTTCCAGCGTCATAGGTTCGCGCCGCGGTTCCAAAGCCCGATTCCCGTATGCCTTCCTGTAGATCGCCTGCCCGTCATGCCCCACCAGCAGAACGGCGCCGGGGATGTTGCCATTGTGAATGGCTTGCTCGATAACCGCATCGACCGAAGCCAGTCGCCCTGTGGCCAGGGAACGCTTGGCGTCGACGACTGTCCAAGCCGTCAACGAGGTCGACAGAATGATGGTCCAAACTGTGACGAAGCGGATTTGTTCCCGGAAAGCGGGTAACCGCAAAGGCACAGGTTTTGCGAGCGAGTTTGATTCAAGAGGAAAGATGTCCTGACTCTACACAACCAGGGCAGGAGGACTCAAGAAACTCAAGTAAGGGGGTGCCGCTCATGCAATATCATGGAATTCGCGATGAGTGCACCAGAGCCCCTAATGCGGTTGCTCCCTGCTTTCGAGCATCAGGACTATCGGTTTGCCTCAGCCTTCTCAGTCCTGGAAGAGGCGATTCGCGAACGCGCGTTCCCGGCAGCTTCGGTCGCGGCCACGTTTGAAGGACGACTCATTGCGCTCAAGGCGTTCGGCCACTTCACTTACGAACATGATTCGCCCGCGGTCACAAGCGACGCTCTTTTCGATCTTGCCTCGGTCACGAAAGTGGTCGCCACCACGTCCCTTGCGATGCGTCTGTACGAGCGGGGCCTACTGGACCTTGATGCGACGGTCGCCGCCATCGTCCCGGAATTTGTTTCTCATCCCGAGAAGGATTCGCGCCGTCGCGACGTAACCTTGGGCATGTTGCTCAGCCACTGTTCCGGCTTACCCGCGTACGAGAAGTTGTTTCTAAAGGCCGGTACCCGCGAAGAATTACTGCACGCAGTCTTCACGTTGCCGCTTGCTTCCGATCCGAGATCCCGCGCCAACTATAGCGACATTGGATTTATTCTTCTCGGCGTCGCCCTCGAACGCCTCGCCGACGAGCCTCTCGACTGTTCTTGCCAAGCTGAAATCTTCGCCCCGACCGGCATGACGAACACTGCGTTCAATCCGCCGGCAAACCTCCGCTGGCAAATCCCGCCCACCACCGATGATCGAACTTTTCGCCATCGCATCGTTCAAGGAGAAGTGCAGGACGAAAATGCCAGCATTCTCGACGGCGTAGCCGGACACGCCGGCGTCTTTTCCACCGCTGCGGATCTCGCCCACTTCGCCCACGCCATGCTCAGCCCCGGCGTACTTGTGCGTCGCGAAACGCTTGCGCTGTTCACACGCCGTGAAACTTCCCCTGCAGGCACATCCCGGGCCCTGGGATGGGATACTCCTTCGACGCCCTCCCAGTCGGGAAGATATTTCGGACCTGGCTCCTTCGGCCACTTAGGTTATACCGGAACCTCTTTGTGGATCGATCCTGGCCGTCAATTTTCAATCGCTTTACTAACGAACCGCACTTGGCCAGACTGCTCCAATCAAGCGATCCAGCAGGTCCGGCCTCGATTCCACGACGCCGTCATTGAGGCGCTCGATAAATCTGGCTAACCCATATCGGCAGCCGTCTTTTCGCCTGATTGACTGCAAGCTCTCTTCGCCTACAGCATCCTATTCCTGGTTACATTGGCCCATGTCCAACCCCGATCTCACTTCCATTCTCCTCCTGCTTCTCCTACTCGTAGGGTTGGCCCAGTTATTCGGCTATGTGTTCGTAAGACTTCGTCAGCCGAGAGTGGTTGGGGAAATCTTCGCTGGAATGTTGCTGGGACCGGCGCTCTTAGGACGCTTTCCTGCCGCTTCCCGACTGACCGCAGCGGCAAACCATCAGGCAAACTCGCTTAACTTCATTTACTGGTTCGGCCTGCTATTACTGACGTTTCCCTCGGGAGCGGAAACCCGACAGCTCTCCACCCGCGAAGAGCGAACGGAAGTGAGTTGGCTGGCCATTTTTTGTCGGCACCGGCACGCCATTCCTGCTAGCGCTCCTTCTGGGGCCATGGCTGGTTCGTCCGCAGCTGTACGGTCCTAACGGCAATCGCGCCTCTCTCGTCATGGTTCTCGCTGTGGAGTCGCAGTCACGTCGTTACCGGTGGTTTCGAAGATTTTCGCCGACCTCAAAATTCTTCATGCTCGCTCCGTACGGCTGGTTCTCGGAGTGGCCGTGCTCGAAGACATTGGGCTCTGGCTGGCTTTGGCGGTTGCAACTGCGACCGCCGGCAAAACCGTGTCGCGCCCGCGGGAACTTACCTATCACTTGGTACGACACGCGTATTCTTCGGGTTGGCCCTAACTGTCCTTCCCCGAATCGTATCGCGCATCAACAAGTTGCGGTTTAAGGTTCTGGCAAAACCATCCCAGTGGCCTATGCCCTTTCAGTTCTCCTCGGATATTGCGTCCTCGCGGGGTTGTTTGACGTCAGCATGGTGTTCGCCGCTTTCCTCGCCGGGTTCGCCGTGGTGCACAAGAAGCGCAACCTGTTTTCCGAAGCGCTCGAAGCCATTGGGAGGGTGTCGTTCGCCATCTTCATTCCTGTTTATTTCGCAATGGTTGGGTTGAAGCTCGACTTGGTTCGAGGCTTGTCCCTGGGAATGATGGCCACAGTTCTCGTGGGGAGTTGTCTGGTCAGGATTCTCTCCGTCTCTTTAGCGGGACGTCTTGCCGGCTTCCGTGGGCTGGATATGATCAACCTCGCGATCACGACGAACGCCCGCGGCGAGCCGGGCATCGTACTGGCCAGCGTTGCATTCGAGGCCGGAATCATCAGTCCGCAGTTCTACACCACACTCGTCGTCGCCGCAGTTGTCACTTCGCAGATGGCGGGGGCTGGGCTCGATTATGTTCTGCGAAAGGGATGGCCGCTGCTAAGCGCCGGCATCGAGCCCGCAATCGTTTCCACGGAGGAGAGCCTGTCCACTTCTTGAATCTGTCCAGCAGTGTCCCGCCATCGCGGGATTACCCCATCAGAACAAATGATCCTTATTTGTCGGTGTTATCGCATTCCGCCCATTGCTGCCATACTGGAAGCGATTCAATCTCTTCCGAAAGGCTCCCCGCTTGAAATCGATCCGCAAGCCCAAGGTCAGCCGGGGGCAGGCCAATTTGAGCCGCCTTCGCAGCGAGCAGTCCAACCGCGCCGCCTATGAACTCGACTGCAAATCGGCGATCGAGATTGCTCGACTCATCAACGCCGAAGACGCTACTGTCGCCGCTGCCGTCGCTCGCTCCTTGCCGCAGATAGCGCGCGCGATTGATCTGGTTGCGTACGCTCTCAGTCATGGTGGGCGGCTGATCTATGTGGGCGCGGGAACAAGCGGGCGCATCGCCGCGTTGGACGCCTTGGAGTGTCCGCCCACCTTCAACACGAATCCCAGCTCCGTCCAATTCATCATTGCCGGAGGCGCGAGAGCCCTCGCTTCCGCATCTGAGATCAGCGAGGACGACGCCCGGCAGGGCCGCGAGGAGATGATTCGCCGCAAGCCCGGCAAGCTCGATGTCGTCGTCGGCATTGCCACCAGCGGCCGCACTCCATTTACTTTGGCTGCGGTCGAAGTTGCGCGCTCCCGGGGTGCCCACACCATTGCTCTCACCTGCAATCGCGATTCACCGCTTGAACGCAACGCTCAGTTCGCGATCGTCACCCCGGTCGGGCCCGAGGTTCTCGCCGGATCGTCCCGGATGAAGGCTGCCACCGCTCACAAAATGGTATTAAATATGATTTCCACCGGGGCCATGAGCCGTCTCGGTTATGTCTACGGCAACATGATGGTGAATGTCGTGCCGAAGAACGAAAAGCTGACGCAGCGCGCCATCGGCATTCTCGAACGCGCCTCCGGAGCTGATCCGGCCGCCGCCCGCCTCGCCCTGAAAACATCGGGACATCGCACTCCCGTAGCCCTGGTCATGCTGGCCGCCAAAGTTACTCGCGCTCGTGCGGTCGCTGCACTGAAGAAAACCTCCGGCCATGTTCGCCGGGCCATCGCGGTGGCAACCGACGAAGCGGCGCGACACGACTGATTACTCTTTACTTCCTTCGCCGCGTGACTTGCGCGTTTGACCCTGTTGGTACACTCAGTTACCTTGGGAGTACCGTTTCCACTTCGCGCTGCGAGGGTCGCCGTGCGAGGATTCTCATCTTCATGGACAAAAAGCGCATCGTGATCAGTGCGGTAGTGTTCTGCATACTGGCCGTTCTGGTTTACCTGCAATATCGCGAGTGGCAGAGCTTTGACTGGGGAACATTTTGGAGCCAGACACGTCAGATCAGGTGGGTTCGGGTCGCGCGTGGGGTTGGCCTTATCTACATTGCCTACCTCATGCGCGCTATTCGGTGGAAGATTTTTCTGAAGCCGGTGCGACCGCAGGCGAAATTGAGCGAACTGGTCTCCCCCACCCTGATCGGTTTCGCGGGTCTAGCGCTGTTAGGACGGGCGGGCGAGCCCATTCGTCCTTATTTGATAGCGCGGCGGCAGAATTTGACCTTCTCTTCGCAGCTCGCGGTCTGGGCGGTCGAACGGATCTTCGATATAGGAGCCTTCACGGTGCTGATCGCCGTCGCTGTTTTTCGCGAGGGGGGCCTTTATTCCATCCCCGAGCCGGGGTGGTATTCCGGCCTGCAACGTGGCGTTTTGATCCTAATCAGCCTAGTGTCTGCTGTGGTGGTAGCAGCGGTCGTTATCAACCGCAAAGGTGAGGCGGTAGCACGATGGATCGAACGTGAGTTTGGACACCTCTCGGCGAACCTGGGTCATCGGATCGCTCATTGGGTGAGGGAGTTTGGCATAGGCCTCAATACCATCGACGGTGCACTTTCTTTTCTTTGGCTCACGCTCGTCTCAGTGGGAATGTGGTACGTCATTGCGATGGCCTACAAAGAGGTCACGCACTCCTACGGAGTGGCCGCACTGGAAATCCCTCAGCTGCAAGTTTTGATTTTGATGGGATCGAGCATGCTCGGATCGATGCTTCAGTTGCCGGCCGTTGGCGGAGGCTCTCAATTGGCAACGATCAGGACGCTGTCGGGTTTGTTCGCGGTCCCACCCGAGTTGGCGGCGAGCTGCGGCATTTTGTTGTGGCTGGTTACGTTTGCAGCGGTTGTGCCGCTGGGTCTGATCCTGGCGCACCACGAGAGATTGTCACTGCGGAAGTTATCGGAAGAGAGTCATCACGTGGAAGAAGAGCCAGATGGCATTGCTCCAACTGCATGACCCGTGAACTTTAAGTCACTGCAAGATATCTATTACGTAGGTACGTCTGCGAGTCCTGGCGCAACTCCCCCTGTTACAATTTCTCTACCAAATCCTTAAAATCTGATTCGTTCAGTGGTTCCGTTTTCGATCACAGCGCCATGAAATGTCCCTTTTGTGGATTTGCAAACGATAAGGTAGTGGACTCGCGTGAAAGTAAAGAAGCGGAGTCCATCCGGCGCCGGCGCGAGTGTCTGAAGTGCAGCAAGCGCTTCACCACGTATGAGCGCATCGACGAAATCCCTTATATGGTGGTCAAGAAAGACGGCCGCCGGGAAAAATTCGACCGCCAGAAAGTGTTGAACGGTCTTCTGCGCGCCTGCGAGAAACGTCCGGTCCCAATCAGCAAGCTGGAACAGATTGTGAATGAGGCGGAATCTTTCGTAATCGAATCGCAAGAGCGCGAGCGCAAAACCAGCGAACTGGGCGAACTCATCATGAACCGTTTGCGACGTTATGACAAAGTCGCCTACGTCCGCTTCGCCTCGGTTTACCTCGATTTCAAAGACGTGAACGAATTCATGAATGAGTTAAGGGATTTAGTGAAAGCTAAGGAAGCCGGGGAAATTCGTGGGAAGCCGCAGAAAGTGTAAAAGTGTACAAATCACCGAGGCGGTATTCCGAATTCTGGAGCTCCGATTCAGGAAATAAGTATGAGTCATAAAGTAACGTTGATACCCGGCGACGGCATCGGGCCGGAAGTAACGCGGGCCACAGTGCGCATTCTGGAAGCGACAGGTGTGAAGTTTGAGTGGGAATCGTTCCAGGTGGGCGCGGATGCGTTCGAGAAGTATGGTGAGTACATTCCGAAAGATGCGCTGGAGTCGATCGAGAGGACTTGCGTGGGGCTGAAAGGGCCTGTGACCACGCCCGTGGGCGGCGGCTTCTCCAGCATCAACGTCGCGCTGCGCCAGAAATTTGAGCTGTATGCGAATTTTCGGCCGATTCGCAATCTGCCGCATATTCCCACGCGTTATCCGGACGTGGATCTCATCATCGTGCGCGAAAATACCGAGAGCCTATACTCCGGCTTGGAGCATGAAGTAGTGCCAGGAGTGGTTGAAAGTTTGAAGATCATCACGGAGAAAGCCTCGACCCGCATTGCGAAGTTTGCCTTCGAGTATGCCCGCAAGAATCAGCGCAAGAAAATCCACGCCATTCACAAAGCCAATATCATGAAGCTGTCGGACGGTTTATTTTTGCGCTGCTGTCGTAACGTGGCCAAAGGGTATCCGGAAATAACGTACGGGGAACACATTGTCGACAATACCTGCATGCAACTGGTGATGAACCCTTATCAGTACGACATGCTGGTGATGGAAAACCTCTATGGGGACATCATTTCGGACCTGTGTGCGGCGTTTGTAGGTGGCCTGGGATTTGTGCCCAGCGCAAATCTGGGCGACCACTGCGCGATCTTTGAAGCGGTTCACGGCTCGGCTCCTGACATTGCGGGAAAGAATTTGGCGAATCCCACCGCCCTCCTGCGGTCAGGGTTGTTGATGCTGCGGCATCTTGGCGAATTCGATGCTTCCTTACAGATTCGCAATGCTCTGGAGAAAGTATATCGGCACCCCGAAAAGCTAACAAAGGACATCGGTGGTCAAGCCGGAACCTCCGAGTTCGCCGATGCCGTGATCGAAGAGATGGACAAGGCGAAGGTTGTGCCAGCAGCCGTTCACTAGAAGTTTCGGACTCTAACTCTCGGGGCTTGGTTAACCAGGCAAAGGGGGCGTTATGAAGAAAACTTTGATCGCAAGTGTGGTTGCTCTGGCATGCATCTGGTTTTTGGCAGGCTCCTCGTCGGCCCAGGGCGGCCAACTCGTGGCTGCGGAGTATGGCGCCGGAAATCACCGCATCGATGTTACTCCGCAGGTCCGCTCATTCATGCATGACGGAATGCTGCAGTTCGATGTCAATGACCGGAACCTCGGCGTGGATCCCGCGCACAATCACGTCAAAGAACTTTTCATTCGCATACGACACTGGGACGGAAACCAAGAGGAATTTCGTTTTCCCGAGTATGCCCACGTGAACCTGGAACTCGACCCTGATGCCGGATATGAGTGGCACGATCGCGAGCTGCACATCATGCGCGCCTACTATGGCGGCGAGGGGCGCTTTGTTAATGTCACGGAACAACTGCGCAGCATGCAACGAGACGGGAGGCTATTTATCGTCGTCGATAATCGCAGCATGGGCATCGATCCCGACCCGCGGATCCACAAGTTCCTGCGCGTTCTGTACTGGCACGACGGACAACGCCGGCAGATCGTGGTAGCGGAACATGCCGAATTGCGATTGCCCTAGACTGAGCTTCGATTACGCACTTCAGGAAACATGCGGACGCGAGGAATTTATTCTCCCGTCGGCATGTGTTTCAATTCCTGAGAAGATAACTTCGCCGCGTGTCTTCAAGTCTTTCACTTTCATTTTGCAATTCCGCCATTGACTCTCGTCCCAGATGGGAGTAAATTCGCCCGTTCTGGGGAATCTGAGGGGATGGCGAAGACAACGCGCCGTGTGGGGGTAGTTCTGTTTCAGCTTGGCGGACCCGATACGCTGGCTGCGATAGAGCCGTTCCTTTATAACCTTTTCTGTGATCCCGATATTATTGATTTCCCTTTCGCCCGCCTCGGACGCAAACCTCTGGCCAAGTTGATCTCAACCGCCCGTGCACGGAAAGTTCAGCACCACTATGCGACCATTGGCGGAGGCTCCCCCATCCGCCGCTTTACCGAACGTCAGGCGCGGGCGCTCGAGGCGGACTTGACGAATCAGGGATTGGATGCGCGCTGCTTTGTGGCCATGCGCTATTGGCATCCCTTCACCCGCGAAGCCATCGCAGAACTCCAGGCTTCAAATTGCGACGAAGTGATTCTGCTGCCCTTGTATCCCCAGTACTCTTCCACCACGACCGGCAGCAGCCTCAACGAGTGGCAGCGCCTGTTCCAGGGCAATATTCCCGTACACAACGTGGGGCACTTCTATCAGCATCCGACGTATTTAGAAGCTGCGGTGGAAAAGGTGGATGAGGCGTTGTCGCGCTTCCACTTTCCTGCCCAGGCAGAGATTGTTTTCAGCGCACACAGCATTCCAATGTCAATCGTTGCCAAGGGTGATCCCTACCAGCGGCAGATTGAACATACGGTGCGGCTTCTGATGGAGCGCGGGGGGTGGCCCAATCGTCACCGTCTCTGCTACCAAAGCAAAGTGGGCGCAAGCAAGTGGCTTCAACCTTCCCTGCACCGCACGCTGCGTGATCTAGCGGCGGAAAAGGTGCGAGAAGTGTGCGTCGTCCCAGTGGCATTTGTTTCCGACCACGTGGAAACGTTAGGCGAAATCAACCACGAAGCTCGCGAGGAAGCGCGACGACTGGGCATTACGCAGTTCGAGATGAGTTCCGGATTGAACGATTCGCCAAAATTTATATCTGCGCTGAGCCAGTTGGTGTTTCAGGCGCTCGATCATTCGGATCATTCCCGCACTCAGATTCATTCGAGCAGGAGGGAAGTTGCGTCGCCCGAATTGCTGGCGGCAGCGGGAGATTAGAGACGAGTTCATAGAGACAGGAGGGCACTCATGGCGGTTCCGGGCAGTGAGCAACCGAACCCGAGTCCGAGTCCAGACGCGGCGCAACCTGCGCCGAAGACTGCGGTAGATGCCACGAAATACGTAGGCACGCCGGCGGTGGGAACTTCCAAGGCGGCGGCATCCGCCGGACTTTCCTCGTCGGGACCATCGAACACGGAGGTTGACCGGCGACGCCGGCGATTGGTATGGGTCGGCGTGACCGCGTTTCTGACCGCATGGTTTCTGGCTTTTTTTCGATTTTTTCTTCCTCGCACTCTTTTCGAACCCAACACGGTTTTCAAGATTGGATATCCGTCGGAGTTCACCCTTGGAGTCGATACGAAGTTTCAGCAGAAATACCGCATTTGGGTCGACCGCACGCCTGACCGTTTATTTGTGATCTACGCCCGCTGCACGCATCTGGGCTGCACCCCTGACTGGAAACCAGCCGAGAACAAGTTCAAGTGCCCCTGCCACGGCAGCGGTTATGACAGCGAGGGGATTAACTTTGAAGGCCCGGCGCCGCGCCCGATGGATCGCGCGAAACTCGAATTGGCGCCCGATGGTCAGATCATCGTCGACACCTCGCGGCTCTATCAGTGGCCGAAGGGGCAACCCTCGCATTTCAACGATCCGGGGGCATTCTTGACCGGCGTGTAAACGTGGGTAGCGCCGGCGTCGCCGCCGGCAGTTGCGGAATATTACGAGGCAATCATGGCTGACGAAAATAAAGGCAAGAACGGCAAAGTGGGACTAGTCGACCGCGTAAAAGACGACATTCAGGCGATGAAGGTCGACATCCCCACCAAGGCCAAAGAGCAGATCGAAGGTCTGAAAGATCCAACCAAGACCCAGGTATATACCTCTATCTTTCGCCATAAGCATGACGACACGCCGCGAAACCGCGCTTTGGGCGTGCTCTCCAACGTGTTCCTGCATTTGCACCCGGCGAAGATTAATCGCGACTCGGTGCGTTACAGCTATACCTGGGGCATGGGTGGCATCACATTTTTTCTATTCATCATCCTCACCTATACCGGGGTGCTGCTGATGTTTTATTACCATCCCAGCAAAGTGCAGGCGTTTCGAGATGTGCTGTATCTCGAGCACGACGTCCCCTTCGGAAAAATCCTGCGCAACATGCACCGCTGGGCCGCTCACTTGATGGTGATTGCCGTGGAACTGCACATGTTCCGCGTATTTCTGACCGGCTCGTACAAGAAACCGCGTGAGTTTAACTGGAACATTGGCGTGCTGCTGCTGGTGTTTACTCTGTTGCTCTCGTTCACCGGTTATCTGCTGCCTGACGACCAACTGGGATTCTGGGCGGTCACCGTCGGCACAAACATGGCGCGCGCCACGCCACTGCTCGGGCACGAAGGCCCGTTCGGCTCGATGCTGGGGATGACGCCGTATAACGACGTGCGCTTCGGCCTGCTGGGCGGATCGATCGTGGACGCGAACGCTCTGCTGCGCTCCTACATCTGGCACTGCATCGGCATTCCAATCGTCGCTTCGGTCCTCATGATTGTGCATTTCTGGCGCGTCCGGAAAGATGGGGGAATCTCCGGCCCGGCGCCGGTAATGCTCGAAGCCGAGGCCGATAGGCCGCGCCGAGGACCGAAAGCCGCGGGAGAATAGTAGCGCCGGCAAAGCAGGTTCCTCACCGGGCTTTCGCCCGGTTCGGAATGACAAGATTTCTTGAACGGGAAAACTTTATGGACTGGCGACAACTTTGGGAAATCTGCTCAGCACCAGACAACGTGCCGATCGTAGGCCTGATTCCGCTGCTGGCCTTCTACATTTACCTTGCGTGGAAGCAGGCGCACGCCAATGATCAACTGATCGCGCAACTGGAGGGCGACGCTGCTCTCGCCAAGACCCATCACCGCAAGACCTGGCCCTTCAAACCGGGCTGGCAGAAGGAAGTTCACGTCTGGCCGTTCCTGCTCCGCATCGAATTTCTTGCCGCCATTATCGTCACCATCATCCTGATGGTCTGGTCCATCACGTTGAACGCGCCGCTGGAAGAGCCTGCCAACCCAAACTTGACGATGAACCCGGCGAAGGCTCCGTGGTATTTCCTCGGACTGCAGGAGATGCTCGTCTACTTCGATCCCTGGATCGCAGGCGTCGTAATGCCCACGATGATCATCATCGGTCTCATGGTCATTCCGTACATCGACACAAACCCGCTGGGCAGTGGCTACTACACCTGGAAGCAGCGCAAATTTTCGATCAGCTCATTTTTGTTCGGGTTCGTAGTTCTCTGGGTCGCGATGATCGTCATCGGAACTTTCATTCGTGGCCCTGGTTGGCAATGGTTCTGGCCGGGGCAAACCTGGGACCACAACCGGCTGATCTACGAAGTGAATCGCGATCTGCCCGACCTGTTCGGCATTACATCGAACATGGCGAAGGCGGTTTTCGGTGCGATCGTCGTCGGCGGCTATTATGTGCTCGGAGGTTTCCTCGTGTATTCGCTCTTCCGGCGTTACATGGCGAAAGATTTCAAGCGGATGAGCCTGCTGCAATTTTCAATCACTCAATTTCTTTTGCTCACCATGGTGGCGTTACCCTTAAAGATGGGGATTCGTCTCCTGTGGCACATCAAGTACGTGTGGATCACGCCCTGGTTCAATATTTAAGTTGTCATCCTGAGCGTGGCCGGCAATTCGCAACGCGAATTGCCGGCGGAGTCGAAGGGTCTCTATAGCAATGCACTCTGCGCGAAGTAGAGATTCCTCGCAATGACGACGAATTACCAACGACGGTTTTTCGGAGGAAGCGGTGCCTGAACAACCCAACCCCGAGCAGGACCCGATCACAAGCAAATCGTACGCCGCGTATTACCTGATTGCGACACTCCTCCTCATGGCGACGTTGTTCTGGGCCTTGTGGGACGAGGCCTGGGGCCAGCGTCCGTGGAAAGCCTTCCAGGAACACTGGAAAGATCGCTACCCTGCATTTCTGAATACGGCGCGCTCGAAATCGGCAACGTCGGAGAAAGATGTCGAACAAAATCCGGACTACGTCGCGCTCAGCCAGGCCTATGAAAAAGCCCGACAGGATTCGAAAACGCAAGCTGAGGAAGCCCGTAGAAAACTTGACGACGCCAGCGCTCGGCTGCTCGCCGTGCAAAGCGTATTCACCGACCGCCGCGCCTACGTGAATGCACTCACTTACGAACTCGAAACCAGCAGCAGCGAATCCGCGAAAGCGAGCAAGCGTAAAGAGATTGGCCAGTACAAAAGCGAACAGGCAACGGTTGAGTTTCCCGATGGCAGCAGGAAGAAATATACCTTCCCGCAACTCGAGGAGACTTATAACGAAATCCGCGATGAGCGCACGAAGATAAGCCTGGAACTTGGCGATGTGGTGAAGCCTGTTACCGCGGCCAAGGCGAAGATGGATGAATACATCTCCGACCACATGGTCGACTTGACGCCGCAGCAAATCGATGGACTTAAGAAGAGAGCCACCGAGTGGGATCCCGCGATTGTGCAGATCAATGTTGCCGACGCCAACATTGTGGACCGGTGCGAATCCTGTCACATGAACGCGCGTGAGCCGATAAAAATCACTCCTGCGGCCATGACTCCGAAAGGCGAGAAGAAGCCTGATGAGTATGCCGACGCATTCGGCAGTCATCCCCAGCCCGAGCTGTTAACGATTCACGATCCCGAGAAATTCGGCTGCTCGCCGTGCCACCAGGGAAATGGCCGTGCTACTACGAGCATCGAGAAAGCGCACGGAAACTACGAGCACTGGTTGTGGCCGCTGTTTCCCAAAGAAAATTCGCAAGCCGGTTGCCAGAACTGCCATTCCGCCGACATGGTCTTGGTTAGCGGCGACGTACAGTGGCAAACCATCAACAATGGCAAAGACCTCTTTCGCCAAAAAGGGTGTATGGGCTGCCATCGCTATGAGGGCTATGACAAAGAACCTGAAGACCTGAACTCCATCAGCCAGCAGATCAAACAGATCGAGACGCAAAAGACAGACAATCTCAAGCAGACCGCATATCTGATGAAAGAGGCGGATGCCGCTCAATCGAACGATGAAGCAAACCGGTTGAACACACAGGCCGTCGACCTGAGAGTTGCAAATAGTAAGCTGGACGGGCGTTTACAACAGCTGGATTTCCAGTCGCACAGCCTGATGCAGGACATGAAAAAAGTCGGGCCGAACCTGAAAGATGTTCAGTTGAAGCTGAATAAGAACTGGATTCCGGTCTGGCTGAAGAAGCCGACCGATTTCAGGCCCACTACCAAGATGCCGAATTTCCGTCTGAACGATCACCAGATTCAGGCGATCTCGGCCTATATCTGGCAGTCTGGATTTACCGATGCGCTTCCCACGCACAAACCCGGAAACGCCGCCCACGGAAAAGAATTGTTTGAAACCCGCGGATGCTTAGCCTGTCACTCGATTGGTGAAGGAGACCAGTTGCAAGGAGGCACATTCGCCGCAAATTTGACTCGTGTCGGCGAAAAAGCGAACTACAATTATCTCGTCCGCTGGATTCATAACGCGCGCGAGCGCACCCGTCCCTACTGTCCATACGAAAAGAAAGATATCGGCCCGGAAGATTACGCGAAGAAGGGCCTGCCCTATCAGTTCGATCTCGATCACAGTCAGTGTCCTAACGACGGTCATGAATTGCAGGTGCAGAACATGACGGTGATGCCCAGCCTGCGACTCGCTCCAGAGGATGCGGAGGATATCGCAACCTATCTGATGACACAAAAAAAGCAGGAGCCATCGTCTTATCCCGATGCCTCGTTTATGGATGATCCAAATCTGAAGGCTGAAGGTAAGAAGTGGGTCCGTCACTTCGGCTGCTCGGGTTGCCATGAAATCGCAGGATTCGAGGACGAAGGGCGCATCGGCACCGAGCTTACTTTCGAGGGCAGCAAGCCGATCGAGCGTCTCGATTTCGCATTGTTCACCGAGACCGCCGAGCGCGGCGGCAAAGATGGAGAGCCGATTCGGGACAAAGAAGATCTCGCGCGTTTGCCTGACGGCCCCGCAACCGAACCCTGGTACGACCACAAAGGATTTTTCGAACACAAACTGGCCGAGCCAAATATCTATGACCAGGGCAAAGTAAGAAGTGAAACTGAGGCACTGCGGATGCCCAACGTGCACCTCACCAAAGACCAGGTGCGCGAACTCACAACCTTCCTGATGGGAAGCGAAGAAACGTCTCTGCCGGCCAGTTATCAATACAAGCCAGGCGACGCGCGCCACGACATTCAAGAGGGCTGGTGGATCGTCAAAAAATATAACTGCATGGGCTGCCACCAATTCATCCCAGGGCAGCGAACCATTCTAATGGGATTGCAGCAGTATCAGGACAATCAGGAGCAATTGCCTCCCAAGCTCTTAACTGAAGGTGCGCGTGTCGATCCGGAATGGTTGCGCAAGTTTTTGTCGAATCCGGCGTTGAGCACAGCGGACACAAACCGCAACGGCGTCCGTCCTTACCTGAAAGTCCGAATGCCGACCTTCTCATTTTCTGATAACGAACTGCGAAAGCTCGTGCGCTTCTTCCAGGCGCTATCGCAGCAGCCGTTGCCCTACATTCCAGAACAGGTGCCCGTTCTCACGACCAAGGAGAGCGACATGGCTCGCAGCCTGTTCTCGAGCACCGCGGCTCCGTGCCTGAAGTGTCACGCCACCGGTGACCCTACGCACGACAAGATCGCTACGGCGCCTAACTTCCTTTTGGCCAAAGAGCGTTTGAAACCGGACTGGGTGGAGCGCTGGATCACCGACCCGCAAGCTGTCAGTCCCGGAACCTCCATGCCATCGGGCCTGTTCAAGCAGCAGAATAATCAGTGGGTATTCGCCGGGCCAACGCCGCCATCGTTCGAAGGCTACGCGGGAGATCATCGGAAACTCCTGACGGACTATATCTTCCAGTTGACGCCGGAAGAACAGCGGAGAGTAGCGTCGTCCATGCCCCGGACGAAGGCGGCGGTGCAACTGAAAGGCAACCGCAGACAGGCGGCCGTTGAGGAGCGTCGGACGGTGAGTGGCGGTTCGCGGTAGAATTGCCGGTTCCGTCAGCACGGAACCGGAAGCAACAAATATCGAGCGTTATTTTCGATTCCCATAAGAAAGGGTGACATCATGAATAAAAACACAGGTTGGAGGATACTGTTTGGCACGCTGGCTCTGTGCGGCTTGCTGGCGACTGCGGCATGCAACAAGAAGGAGAATACCGAGCAATCGAGCAACAATATGTCCGAGTCAGCGGCTACCGCACCGGCCGCGACGCCGATTGATCCCGCAACGGTAGCGACAGTAAGCGGTACGGTGAAGTTTGATGGCACGGCGCCGAAGGCGTCCAAGATTGACATGAGTCAGGATCCGGCCTGTAAAGGTTCGAACGAAGCCGAAAACGTAGTCGTCGCTGGCGGCGATCTAGCCAACGTATTTGTATATGTCAAAGACGGCCTGGGCACCCGCACCTTCGACGTGCCGAAGGACGCGGTCGTCCTCGATCAAAGCGGCTGCAAATATCATCCGCACGTGCTGGGCGTAATGGCGGGGCAGACGGTTGATATCAAGAATGATGATCAGACCACGCACAACATTCATCCCACACCGAAAGACAACCGCGAGTGGAACGAATCGCAGCCCCCATCGTCCCCCGCGATCGAAAAGAATTTTGCCCGCGAGGAAATCATGCTGCCGGTGAAGTGCAACCAGCATCCCTGGATGAAGATGTACATCAATGTGGTGAAGAGTCCGTTCTATGCGGTCACGGACAAGAGCGGGAAATATGAAATCAAGGGCCTGCCGCCGGGGGATTACACGATCGCCTTCGTGCATGAAAAGTTGGGCGAACAGGACCAGAAAGTAACCGTCGCCGCGAAAGAAACGAAGACGGTTGATCAAAGCTTTAAGGCGGGTGGGGAATAAGCCGGCAGCGGAAGCGTCGAGGTTTGTGGTTGTCATTCCATCTCGTCTGATAAAATTGGATGTCTAGAACAGCGGACCGGGCCGATCGGCGCGGCTCGCTTTAAGGTCCAGGGATCTTCTTATCCCTGCTGATGCAAGGGGTCATGCTCTGAAAGCCATTGCGGCAAAATACAACGGCGCCCATCACGCCTTTGCAGTATTCACCGCGTGTGCGGCGTTCGTGGTAATCACAGCGGGCGCGCTGGTCACCAGCAACGACGCCGGACTTTCAGTTCCGGACTGGCCCACGTCGTTCGGATATCTGGTGAAGGTTCCGCACTTCGTGGGCGGCGTACGCTATGAGTGGAGTCACCGCATGTTGGCGGGCACGCTGGTAACTCTGACTCTGGCCATCGCCTTGTCGACATGGCTGGTGGAGCAGCGCCGCTGGATGCGCTGGCTCGCTGCGGGTGCGTTCTGCACAGTTATCGCGCAGGCGATTCTAGGCGGGCTTACGGTTTTGCTCTTCCAGCCGCCGGCGGTTTCAACGGCGCATGCTACTGTGGCGCAAACCTTTTTCTGCATTGCCGTTGCCATCGCGCTTTTTACCGGACGCAAGTGGATCGAAGAACAGCCGCAGGTCGAGTTCGACTCGCGGCGTCCCAGCCTGATTACCCTCACGCTGCTGTCTATCTTCGTACTTTACGTGCAGCTCGTGCTGGGCGGAATGTTTCGCCATCATGGCATGAGTTGGTGGCCGCACGTGCTAAATGCTGCGATCGTGTCGTTCGTGCTGGCGTGGACCGCGATCCGGGCGATCTCGGCATATTCGCACATTGAAGCGGTACGGCGTCCGGCGATCATCATGATTTCGCTCCTCATCACCCAGCTCTGCCTGGGCTTCGCTGCGTTTTTGACGCGCGTGGCCTGGGGCAGAAACGCGCTACAGCCGGAGCTGCCCATGGTTGCATCGACCGTTGCGCATGTGGCTGTGGGAGCGCTGCTGCTGGCCACTACGGTTGTTTTGGCCATTCAAGTTTGGCGGCACGTTCCGGTCGCCTTCGAAGAGCGCGCACCTCAGACGCGAGCGGATGCTTCGGTGGCGTGAGGATTGATGAGCAGTTGTTGCCGCTTTTGTTCATTTCCACATTTTCTACAGCATATCGTCGTAAACTAGTCGTAGGTTCGTCCCAGGACACTCTTGGCATCCAAAGTTTCCGCATTCGCCGATACCGCGTCGGAAGTAGTCTCGCCTTCCGCCGTTGCTGTGATTTCCGTGCAAAACCTGGTGCATCGCTACGCGAACCGCACCGCACTGAACGGGGTTTCGTTCGACGTGGGGCGAGCGGAGTTGTTCGGCCTGCTCGGTCCAAACGGCAGCGGAAAGACGACGCTCTTTCGAATTCTTTCCACCTTGATGATCCCTAGCGCCGGGCGCGCGACCATCATGGGCTGCGACGCGGTACAGGAACCGGGACGCCTGCGGCGGCAAATTGGCGTAGTCTTTCAGGCGCAGAGCGTCGATCTTAAACTCACGGCATATGAAAATCTTTGGCATCAAGGACACCTTTATGGCCTTCGCGGATCGGCGCTAAAGCGGCGGATTCAGGAAATCCTTTCGCGCGTTGGCCTGGCTGACCGCGCCCAGGAACTGGTTGAAACTTTTTCCGGCGGTATGCAGCGGCGCATCGAGTTGGCAAAGGGACTGCTTCATCATCCCGGCGTGCTGTTGCTGGATGAGCCGACCACCGGCCTGGATCCTGGGGCGCGCCGCGATCTCTGGCAGTACCTCGAGATGTTGCGCGACGAAGAACATGTTTCCGTTCTGGTGACAACGCACTTGATGGAAGAAGCCGAGCGCTGCGACCGGCTGGCCATCATGAATGAAGGAAACCTGGTGGCCTTAGGAACGCCTGCAGAATTGAAGAGCGAAATCGGCGGCGACGTAGTGTCGTTCGAAGCTGCTCGAGATGCGGGTCTGCTGGCCGAGCACATTCGGAGCCGGTTTCAAGTGGTGACTACGGTTCTGGAAAATCAGGTGCGCATCGAACACGAAGGCGCACATCGCTTCGTCACGGAAGCGGTCGAGGCGTTTCCCGGAGAGATCGAGGCGCTTTCGATAAGTAAGCCCGCCCTCGAGGATGTATTCATTCGGCGCACCGGGCACAAATTCTGGACCGAGAAAAACGACGAAGAAAAGGCGCAGTCTGCCTCGAAAGGTCAAAGGAGGTAATGTGCTTTCTATGATGCTTGCTCTTTCTCTTGTGCTTGGCATTCTCCCGCTGCTGGGAGTCGCCTGGACGCTGGTCAACGGCATGATCACTACCGTCGATGGCCTGTTCATGAGCCTGATCCTGCTCGCACTTTCCGCAGTTTTTATGTTGAACGCCTACTGGGAAATGCGCGACATGGGAATGCTCGGCAAGAAAAAGGCCGTGGCGACAGCGCCGAAACCTCCCGCAGCGAAAGCGAGTTAACTTCGTGGCTACTCAAACCACCGTTTTGTCGGAACCGCTGGCTCTCAGTTCCGCGGGCGTCTTGTTACCCGCCTTTACTTTGTGGTGGCGGGAGATCGTGCGCTTCTACCGTCAGAAATCACGCGTGGTCGGCGTACTTGCGTCGCCTTTAGTTTTCTGGATCGTAATCGGTTCGGGATTCGGTACTTCCTTCCGCTCCGGCGGAGGCCCGGGCCAGCAACACTACATGGATTACTTCTATCCCGGCGCGCTGATCATGATCGTTCTGTTCACCTCGATCTTCACCATGATGTCGGTCATCGAGGACCGCAAGGAGGGCTTCTTGCTCTCGGTGCTGGTGGCCCCGGTCCCACGCTCCGCAATCGTGCTGGGCAAGGTTCTGGGCGGGACTACGCTTTCCGCGATTCAAGGGATGATCTTCCTGGTGTTCGCGCCGTTCGCTGGTGTACATCTCAGTCTGCTGCAGGTTTTGATGGTGGGCATTGTGGTCTTTCTGGTTTCATTCGCGCTCACCGCGCTGGGCTTTGCCATCGCGTGGCCGATGGACTCGGCACAGGCATTTCACGGCATCATCAACCTTTTTCTCATTCCACTGTGGCTGTTATCGGGCGCGCTGTTTCCTATGGCAGGCGCGTCGACGTGGATTCGGGCCCTCATGTATATCAACCCGCTTACCTACGGCGTCGAGGCGCTGAGGGCTCTGCTTTATCCCGGCATGAGTGCGACCTTCCCCCTGCCATCGGCCATGGCGACACTACTTCTGTTTTCGCTGGTGATGTTTGCCCTTGCGTTCTTGATGGCGAACCGCCGCACGACGAGACCGGCCGCATGATCGCGGAACCGTATGCCTACTTTCCTGCCCTTATCGCAACTTTGAACGGAACCAGCGCGCTGCTGCTGCTCGTGGGCCGCAGCTTGATTATGCGCGGGAAAATCGCCGCGCACCGCGCCTGCATGATCGCCGCCGTCGTAGCGTCGGCGCTGTTTCTGGCATGCTACGTATATTTTCATTGGCATGTTGGCGACATTCGCTTCTTGCGGCAAGGCCTGTGGCATGTGATTTATCTCGTGGTTCTGATTCCACACGTCACGCTCGCCATCGTGATTGTGCCAATGGTGATCATCACCCTGAGTCGCGGGTTGAAAGGGCGCTACGATCGCCATCGTGCGATCGCGCGCTGGACATGGCCACTGTGGATGTATGTCAGCGTCACCGGAGTGCTCGTATACTTCATGCTGTATCAATGGTTCCCGCATAGCTAGGAAGGCGGCCACAGCGAAAGCGCGAACTCCGCGGCGAATTTATTTTGATTTATGGCGATCGTGCGATTGAAAATCGATGTCGCCGGAACAGTCGGCGACGAAGCCTGGCGCCAGATCAAGCAGTTTGATCAGATCCAAAGTGCGGACTTCGGTCCGCAGTTTGGCAGCGGCGGGCGCTGTAACCACGCTCCGAATGCGCCTCATGCCAAAGGGGAATGGATCGGCGCCGAAATTCGGCTCCAGACGCCGCTTCTGGCGCAGTACGCAATTTCGCATTATCTGGAGCAGGATCGCGTGATGGATGCGGACGTGGAGGAATAATCGTGGCCGTTAACACTATCGGTTCTGGACGTCTGCGGCCGCAGGGGACAACAACGGCGCCCGTTTCACATGCGGCGGGAGGTAGATAATGGAAACCGAAGCTCCCCTTTCCTCTCCCGCGAAGCGCAGCACATCCCGCACCCAGAAGCTTCTCTTTTTCCTGACGGCCTGGCTGATCTGTCTGATGCCCTTTTTGTTCTGGTGGAATACATGGTTTGGACGGAAGCTTTCCGACCAGCAGTTGAACGAATATCTGCACGATGCCAAGAAGCCGCGTCACATTCAGCAGGCGCTGGTACAGGTTGGAGAGCGCATCACGCGGCGCGATGCAACCGCCAGGCAGTGGTATCCCGACTTAGTGCATCTCTCCGCTAATCCCGTCGAGGAGGTGCGCAACACGGACGCCTGGGTCATGGGGCAAGACACAACCGGCGCAGGTTTTCACGATGCCCTGTTGAAGATGCTCGACGATCCATCGCCGATGGTGCGTGGCAATGCGGCGCTCTCGCTGGTGCGCTTCGGAGATGCCAGTGGCCGTCTGCAGATTGTGACGCTGCTGCAACCTGCGGAAATCACCGCTCCCGAATCGGGACGAATTGTCGATGCAGACCGCCCCGGCACCGTGATCCATCAGGGCGGATTGATTGCGAAGCTCGAATACGGCCATGAGCACACCGCGGAAATCCGTTCTCCTATTCCCGGCCGTATCCGCTCGGTGGCAGGAACCGACGCGAACATTGTGGCTGGAGGGCAGATCGCGGTGATTGATCCATCTACCGAACAAGTGTGGGAAGCGCTGCGCGCCCTGTATCTCATCGGACAAACTGACGACCTTCCCTCGATTCTTCCCTACGAACGCGATCTGCCGGATATTTCGAATGACGTGCGGCAGCAGGCGGCGGAAGCGGAACGGGCAATACGGGAAAGGGTGAAATAGCATTTCCGCAATCCCGCTGTCGGACTTTAGATTTTGAACTCGCGATGGCTTCACAAGCATGGCCCAGACACTCGGATACCTAGCGCTGGTCGTCAAGGACTATGATGAGGCGCTGTCGTTCTTCACGCAATCGCTTGGCTTTACTGTGGTCGAGGATAGCGTGGCCAAAGACCGGAACGGTCAAGACAAGCGTTGGGTGCTCGTCCGTCCACCCGGCTCCCGCGGCACCGATCTGCTGCTGGCGCGCGCGTCGACGCCGGAGGAGGAGAGCCGTATCGGAAACCAGACAGGCGGCCGCGTATTTCTGTTTCTACACACGGATGATTTCTGGCGCGACTACCGCGCCATGAAGGGGCGGGGAGTAAAATTTAGAGAAACGCCACGCGAGGAAACCTACGGGACGGTCGCTGTGTTCGAAGATCTCTACGGCAATAAGTGGGATCTGCTGGAACTGAAAACGACCGCTAAATCGCCATAGCCCCGACTTCCTTTTCCACCTCTGTGGTTTCCACCATGGCGATGGCATCCCATGGACAACCGTCAAGGAAACAGCCGTCGGGTCCTTTGCTGAGGCATTTCTTGCAGCCGATGCAGAGGATAGGATCGATTGCGATGCGGCCAAACGGCGTGGCGTCTTCGTCCGGAACCCAGAACATGCAGTCTTCCACCGGGCAATATTCCACGCAGGCCGGTGATCCGGCGCAGCCGGTGCAGCATTCGGTAATGACCGCGAGTTCCTTTGGCTTCTTCTTGCGCGGCGTAGTCAGGCCCTTGGACTTCGGTTCCCACTTGAGCTCGTCGGGAACCATCCCGACGGCTCTGGTCGCTCCGGGTGCGGCAGGCATGGCGAGATTATAACGCGAATAACGCAGTTTGCGGCATTTCCCGACCCTAGTGGTGTTTGCTTTTCTCCGCTGCCGTCGGCGGGGTATCCCAGTACTGGTTGCGAACACCGAGATTCTTTCTGGTACACGGGATCTTTTCTGAGTATCGCGACCAATTCCCGTATGTCCTTTGGATGGAGGACATGACCCTTCTCGCTCTGGGCTTTCTTCGCCATCTCGTACGCCTTGGTGCATACGGGATCGCCCGGGCCATAGGAGGCCCCATTGGTCAGCAGGAATGATGCCCCCGCGACGTAACAAATGACTTCTCCCACTGCCCAATACAGATCCTCTGCCGATTCCGGTACCGGCTCATGGCACAGCTTCGGGAGATCGTAGACCAAGCCTGCATGGGTTATCTCATGCACAAGCGTCTCCTGAGTCTCTATCTTATCCAGAACCCCGCTCCGAACATTGATTTGACGCCGATAAATGCTGCCGCCGACCTTGGTCTCCGCCGCCGTGTCGGCGCTGATCTCGCTGTCGGCCGCCACGAATATCGTCACATACGACCCTAACCTCCCGGCGATGCGAACGTAAAATTCATCGTCGACATAAATGTCGTGCGGGAAAGTCTTATCTTCCTTGTTAGGAAGCACGAAGTCGATGCTGCTCACCTTGTCGGAGTTGAGGAACTCCTTCAACTTCTCTTCCAGGTAGGGCGCCGGAATGCGGGCCAACACCATTTTGTTCACCATGTTCACAGCCGTGAAAAATCCTCCGCCCCCTCCGCCGCCCCCGGAACTGACTGCCTGAGCCGCCGAGCTGGTCATCTTGCTCACGTGTAAGTCCGCGCCCGTGGCGTCACATCTCAGAGTTCCAGGGGCGGGCGTGCGCCCGCGGCATTGCGTCCCCGAGTCACTGGCCGGGGCTGTAGTCACGCATATGGGCCCTGGGTCACGAAAACCGGCCATGGTGATCTCCCTTCTGATCTGCCTCGGTCGGATCCTGTTATCCGAGGTTGGCATTGCGAAGTTGTCGGCGCACTGCGCAGTCGGCTGACGTCGAGGCTCTTGCCCCTCCGAGACCGGCCAAAATGATACTACGAGCTTTATGTTTGCGCCCGTCTGCACCATTTCCACTCGGCTAATTCTGCTATAGTGAACCCCTGCAAAGGAGCACACGATGGCAGGAAAAAGTCTCAATCGAGTTCAACTGATCGGCAATCTGGGGAAGGATCCGGAAATCAAGTACACGCCGCAGGGTACGCCCGTGGCCAAGCTGACCATCGCTACCAACGAACGATTCAAGGACAAAGCCGGCGAATGGCAGGACCGCACCGAGTGGCATAACGTCGTGCTCTGGCAGCGCCTCGCCGAAATCGCCGGAGAATATCTGAAGAAAGGCGGCAAAGTCTACATCGAAGGCCGCCTGCAAACCCACTCCTGGGACGATAAAACCAGCGGTCAGAAGAAGTACATGACTGAAGTGGTGGGCAGTGATTTGATCCTGCTCGGTGGACGCGGTGAAGGCGGCGGAGCAGGAGACTTCAAAGAAAGCTCGCGCGGCGCGTCAGCCGGCGGCGGCAATAACTTCGACCAGCGCACGCCAGAACCAGAGCAAGGGGGGGCAGCGTCAGGGCCGATTACGGATGAGGACATTCCGTTCTAAAGTTTGGTCTTACGTGCTGTGTCCATTTATTCAGTCATGATGGGTGGGTCGGGAGGACTCATCATAGTTTCGTCTCGGCGCCTTTCTTGCACTACAGGACTAAAACGGGCGCCTTCCTATCGCTTCGTTTCTTGCGGGTTGAAGGCTGACTAGGACTAGGTCTGCTCAAACTGTTTCACCTTTTCGGTTACGTATTTCCAGTATTGCGGCGAGATTTCCTGTCGAACCTCTTCAAAAAGGCTGGTGAACTACTGCAAGATCGCGGTGCTGTTTGATCTGCGGAAGCCGCAACCAGGGTGATTAATCCGCCGGAGCGGAGGCGGCCTCATCCGTAATCGCTACGGGACGTTCGGCTGACTTAACATTACCCTCCTTCTGCTTGTAAATTCTTGAGAGATCATGCCATTGAGGCATATCCCAGTTACCGAGAAATTCCGCATGCGCGCCGGGTGGCGGGGCAGTGCTCTCAGGTCGGCTTTCCATATCGCACATGACCAAAAAACTCAAGGCAACGCGCAGCGAGCATGGGTGGGAGATCGGTAAACTCCCTTAACCTCAACACTTTTGGTCACATGTATGCGTGTGCTACCTTATCAATCTCTGGGGAGGAAAAAACTGTGCGCTACCCGGAATTCCGCGACCGACTCGAAAGGGTTCTTCAGGATGCCGGTCTGTTCGCATTTGGTTTCAATCGAACTCAGACGATCGATCTGGCAAACACCTCCCGGCATTGGAAGCTTTACATCACAAGCGGCGCACTCCAGAAGGCGGAACCTTTCCATATCTCGGCCGAGATCGGCTTCGACTGGTCCCCATTCGACGAGGCTCGAGCCTACACTTGCGAAGAAGACCTCCTCACGGAGTTGACAGGCAGGAGGAAGGAAGCAACCAGGACAGCGCCCAGGTGGAAGCGGGTAAATCTTTCACTTCGCGCGAGTCTTCCCTATGGTTCGACGACTTTGATGCCAGATCCCCAATTGTTTGGGCCCTGGTATGGTTCAATCGTAGATAAAGTTGATGCTGCACTCACCGATGTCAAGGAAAAGAATGGACGTATCACAGCTATCCTAGGCGGTCACGGAGATCTCGAGGTTGAAGGCGGCTTGCCATCCGATGGCGTCGTTTTCCTCAGGGCTTTGGCGATCTCCGGATTCCGGATGGTTCGTGTCCCACGCGTCTGGGATGATCCCGGGCGTCGCGAAGCCGAGCGAGATCCCGAAGTCGAGCTCAGTCGGCTGGCTCGCACGTTCCGAGCTACCTTCGATGAGTGGACGAAGAGCGTCTCAGAACTCGCAACCTGGATCCGGTACTCACCCCCATCATCGGGAGCAAAGGCGCTCGAACCCCGGTTCGATGATAACGGGGAGGATGGGGAGGACGGCGGCCCGGAGACGATACAATGATAATGTCTACTCCGAAAATCCAACCCGTCTCGCCCGTGGTTTGCTTGATCCGACAATTCGCAGAGAAAGTTTCCCCATTTTGAATTTTTTCGGCTTTATCAACTTGGGCCAAATGAACGTCTGATTCGAAGTGAGGTTCTTTCATGGAGGCTGATCAGGGAAGCTGAGCTTACCGAACCCCAATTTCGGCCAATGCGAGGTGTAAACGTGGCGTCGAAGCGTCGAAAGTATGATGAGGAAGTTTGGAGAGATGCAAAGAGGATCTGCAAACTCAATGCCCGGCAGGTCGAGATGGCGCGCGCTCTCGGCATGAATCCAAAGAAGCTGCCTGGCCTGCGTCCCAGCCCGGACCAGCGCTGGAAGCTCCCGGTGAGCGAGTTCATCGAATCCTGCTACTGCAAACGATTTGGTGGTGATCCCCTCGAGCACCCCCAGCTTGATCCGGAGTCGCAGTCGTCGAAGCCTACCGTCCCAAAACCGGACTTGGACACGTCGAAACGGTCGCGGGATACGATGTGGCAACTGGAGGATCTGGTCGTTTACTTCGCCAATCTGGTCACCGATCTGGAGGCATGGCTGGTCCACGGCGCCGTCTCGCCGAACTTGCTGGCGAAACTGGTAATGGAGCTGCGGGAGATTGTGGCGGCGCTCGAAACTGGAGACTCGACTCCACCATTTCCCGAGATTCCGCTTCCGCCCCACCCTACCCATCTACGGTCATCGCGGCAGAAGTATCGAAAGCAGGAGTACGATGACGAGATCCCATTCTAAAGTTTGGTCTTACGTGCTGTGTCCATTTATTCAGTCATGATGGGCATAATGGATTCATCTGTGCCGCACCGAAGGAGACATAATGCCGAACGCGTGGAGGCAGGCCGAAGTGGATTATGGTTCGGTGATCAACCAATAGCAGGACTGCCCATTGATATATCGTGAAGAACATGCCTGAACACAAGCGGGATAATAAGAAAGAGCGGTTGCGCTCCCTCGAACAGGAACTTATCACGACGAGCAAAGGATCATGCATCGAGATCCAGGCGGCTCAATACGCAAGAAGGGGCTGATTGCTGCCGTTCCCGTCCGGACTGAACGAAACTAAAACATCTATCGCGTCAATGCGCCGCCGGCGCAGCACCTTTCTTCGCTACCGCCTTCTTCAACGCGAACACTATTGGCACGCAAGCGAAGCAAGCCAATGCCATGTAGCGGAAGTCATCCACGTAGGACCACAGACGCGCCTGTCCACTCAGGGCCTGATTGATAAGTCCATAGGAGCGCTGCAAGGCTGTCGTGGACGAGGCTCCTTGGGAGCTCAAATATGCTTGCATGCCTTGGATGGTTCCTTGAACCGTGATACGTCCCGGAGTGAGCGAAGCGACCAGTTCGTTGCGATGAACTTGTTCGTGCCGCGAGACAATCGTGTTCACCACGGAGATTCCGATGCTGCCTCCGATATTACGCAGCAGATTGTACAGGCCGCTGGCATTGCCGATCTCTTCGTTCTTCAGGAACGCCATGGATGTCGTCGCCAGGGGAACAAAAATGCAGCCCGAACCGAATCCGCTGATCAGAATGGCCCACAAGAACGTCCACTGCCCGATGGAAAGATTCACCTCTCCGAACCACAGGCTGGCTACACCGAAGAGAGAAAAGCCGAAGGCGATGAGCCAGCGGTTGTCCATTTTTGCGGTCAGGTATCCGATGATCGGCATGGCCACAATCGCCCCAATGCCGCGCGGACTCACCGCCCATCCCGCCGCGAGTGCCGTATATCCCATCAGCTCCTGATAGAAGAGTGGCAACAAGGTCACCAGGCCATAGATCAGCGCGCCGAACAACCCAATGAGCACACATCCGATGGCAAAGTTGCGGTGCCGGAAGACGCGAAGATCCACCAAGGGCCGCTCATGGCGAAACTCTCGAATGAGAAACGAGACGAAGCTGGTGGCCAAGATGGCAGCTGCCCAGCGAATCCAGGTGGCGCCAAACCAGTCATCTTCCTGTCCCTTGTCGAGAATGATTTGCAGGGCCCCAAGCCAGACGGCCAACAGCCCTAGCCCGATGCCGTCAAACTTGCCGGGACGCGCTTCTTTGATGTAAGGAGGATCTACCACGTAGCGGGAGATCATGAATACGGCGAAAACACCGACTGGAATGTTGATGTAAAACGCCCATCGCCAGGAGTAAGAGTCGGTAAGCCATCCTCCCAGCGTTGGCCCTAACACGGGCGCGACCACAACTCCTAAGGCGAATACAGCCATGGCCAGCCCACGCTTTTGCGGAGGGAAAGTCTCCAGCAGAATCGATTGCGACAGTGGTTGCAGCGCTCCGCCTCCGGCGCCTTGCACCGCGCGCGCAATCAGAATCCAAGCCAGGCTCGTGGCCGATCCACAAGCGAACGACGAGATCGTGAAGATGGTGATACAGATGATGAGAAATCTTTTCCGCCCAAAACGTAGTGAAAACCAGGAACTGGCTGGCAGAACGATGGCGTTCGCCACTAGATAACTCGTAAGCACCCAGGTAGCTTCATCGTTGGTGGCCGACAAACTGCCAGCGATGTACGGCAGGGCGACGGCGGCGATGGAGGTGTCCAGCACTTCCATGAACGTCGCCAGCATGACTGCGATCGCAATCAGCCAGGGATTGCCTCCGCCTGGAGCGGAACCGCTGCGTGCCGGTGGTGGCGTCATTGCTCTTTCTGGCCCAAGGCTCAGGTCCGAATGAGCCTTAAAGATGCGCTGGCAAGCTATGAGGTTTCAACCTGTTTTTGTCAGATGGTCTTGATTTGCCGGGACCTAAACAACGGTCAGTTTAACTTCGTCTATGATGGTTGGCGGAGAAACATCCATGGCCGAACAACTAGCCGATAAGAAATGCGTTCCCTGCCGCGGCGGGGTTCCCCCGCTCAAGGGAAAAGAAGTAGATGCGCTGCATAAAATCGTTCCGCAGTGGACCGTGGTCAAAGAGCATCACCTCACGCGCGAGTACAAGTTTCCCGATTTCGCCCAGGCTCTCGAGTTCGTTAATCGCGTGGGAGGGCTGGCCGAGGAGCAAGGGCACCACCCAGACATTCTGCTGGCATGGGGCAAAGCCGGAATCACCCTATGGACTCACAAGATCGACGGCCTCACCGAAAGCGACTTCATCATGGCGGCCAAGATTGACCGGATTCTAGGGGCGTAGCGGATAGCGGCGTCGATATTCAACGCTGTGATGCAGCTTAGGTTTCCTTTCGCGCCCGCATTGCGAACCCCCACAGCGCTGCCGGAATCAGCATGACCAATCCCGTCCAGGTGGCGAGCGTGCGAGCCGCCACTCCGGTATCGAGCAATTGTCCACAGAGGTAAGCACCGGCTGCGATGGTCAGCATTGAGAATCCCAGGTCCGCGGAGAATACGCGACCCCGGAAACGGTCTTCGGTATGCAACTGCAGCAGCGTGGTGGAGAACACCCACACCGTCGATCCTCCCATGTGTGCAAGCATCGCGCACGCACTTGCCATCCATATGGTGCGGCAACTTCCAAGGGTGCCGTACCCAACTGCGACGATGAGATAGCCGAAGAGAATGCCAAGCTGCAGCCTTCGGTCGCTGCGGCCTGCCCAACGCGCCGAGATCAGCGGACCGACGAGCGCTCCCAAGCCACGTCCGCCGAGCAAGATGCTCATGCCCAGCATCGATCCGCGGGCGGGATCGGAATTGTGCCAGTGCACCGCAAACTCATGAGCGCCCATCACAGTGAAGATGACCCAACTCGGGCCAATCATAAGTTCACCAGCCTTCGCAAACACGGTGGGCAGCAGCGTGCGGTGATTGCGAACATAGCGGATGCCTTCGAGCACGGGGGAGAAGTCCGCCAGATCGCGCGGATGCAACGGAGCGGCAGATTCGGCATGCGGCTCGACAAACCGCATCCCGCCAATGAGCACGGCCGATGCCAGGAACGACAGCGCATTGAGGATAAACACCGCATCCCGTCCAAAGAGGGCCGCAAACACTCCGCCAACTGAAGCACCGATCAACAAATTCACTGACCAGGTAGCCGAAGAGAGTGTGTTGGCAATCAAGACTTCGTCCTTGGCAGCTATGTTGGGGATGACCGCACTGCGGGCTGGTTCGAAGAATGCGGCCATAATGGTCTCCGCGAGCAGCAACGGATAGACAAGCCATACCATAGAACGCGAACGTACGAATAGCATGGCGAGCACCACTCCGAAGCGGACCAGGTCGGCGGCAATCATCACGTGCTTGCGCCGCAAACGGTCGTTTATAACGCCTGCGGCAGGACCTACTAAAGTCTGGGGCAGGACTTGTAAAACCAGGGCCAGCGCCACCGAGCTGGCGTGTCCGGTCAACTGCAATAGCAGGGTGTAGATAGAGAGGGTGTAGAACCAGTCGCCAATCTCGCTAACAATCTGTGCCAACCAGAGGCGCCGGAAATTGCGGTTGCCACCTATCAGACTCGAATAGGAGGTGAGCGAGATCGACGGAGCCGCATGCTCTGGTTGTGGTTCCATGCGAGGGTTAGGGTAACAAAGTTCGGACTTCGGCTTTCGGACGTCGGGCCAAGACTTTGGAATTGGGATATTGGAAATTTCTTCCGTTGACTAGGGTTTCGTCGCCAGCCTAAGATGCACGCTGCGATTCCGCTAACGGAATCGGTCCGCGGCCGTCCGAGCGATAGAGGGAGTTGATCGATGAAGCGGTCTTTATTTCTATTTTTGTCTTTGTCTTTACCTTTGCATGTGTTCTCCGTCATTCTCCTCGTCGGTCTTGCATTTGCGCAGAGCGACGAAGTTGTTCCTAATGAGAATCTGGTCGTGGAGGGGATACCGAAAATTCCCGCCGCATTGGCCGACACCGTAATGCGTTATAGCGAGTTTCGAGCGGCCAGTTTTACGAGCTGGCACCCGGAGCGTCGCGAGATGCTGATCACGACCCGCTTCGCCGACACCGCTCAGGTTCATCAGGTGAAGACTCCGGGAGGCGCGCGCACGCAACTGACGTTTTTTCCCGACCGGGTTGCCAACGCAATCTACCCGCCGGTGAACGGCAACTCCTTCGTGTTCATGAAGGATGTGGGCGGTGGTGAGTTCTTCCAGCTCTATCGTTACGACCTTGCCAACGCCGACGTCACGCTACTCACGGATGGAAAGTCGCGCAACACCGACCCGCACTGGTCGTATCAGGGCGACCGTATCGCGTTCGGATCCACGCGGCGTGATGGCAACGATGTCGATATCTGGGTAGTGAATGCGAACGATCCGGGCAGCGCACGCATGATTGCGCAACTGGATGGAGGCGGATGGGGCGTTTCTGACTGGTCGCCGGACGGCAAACAGTTGCTCATAACCAACGACGTTTCGGCTGCCGAGAGCTATGTCTGGCTGATGGAGGTAGCTTCGGGCAAGAAGGAGTTGCTGACCCCAAAGAGTGGATCGGAGACCGTGGCCTATAGCAGCGCTCGCTTTGCCAAGGACGGCAAAGAGGTTTACTTGACGAGCGATCGTGATTCAGAATTTAAACGCCTGCTCGTTATGGAACTGGGAAGTCGCAAAATTACTGTTCTCACTGCCGCGCTCAACTGGGATGTGGACGAGTTCGACCTTTCCCAAGACGGACGTTGGATTGCGTTCGATGCGAATGAGGACGGGATCAGCATATTGCATGTGCTCGATACAAGGACGAACCAAGAAGTGCCGGTGCCAAAGTTACCCGTCGGGGTCATCGAAGGCATCGAATGGCGGAACAACAGTCGCGAGATTGCATTCTCACTCAGCACCGCGAGCCAGCCCTTCGATGCGTATTCCGTGGACATGGCTTCGGGCAAGATCGAGCGTTGGACTTTCAGCGAGACTGGTGGCCTCAACACCTCCGGCTTTGCTCAACCACAATTGATCCATTGGAAATCATGGGACCAGCAATCGATTTCAGCCTTCCTTTACAAGCCGGGGACGAAGTTCCCCGGCAAACGCCCCGTAATCATTTCTATACATGGCGGGCCGGAAGGTCAGGTGCGTCCTGACTTTCTGGGACGTGACGACTATTACCTCAATGAGCTGGGCATCGCAATGATCTACCCGAACGTGCGAGGTTCGACGGGCTACGGAAAGACCTTCCAAAAACTCGACAACGGTTTTCTCCGCGAGGGATCGTACAAGGACATCAGTTCCCTGCTGGACTGGATTCAGACCCAGCCGGACCTCGATGCGGGGAAGGTTATGATTACCGGCGGGAGCTATGGCGGGTTCATGACCCTCGCTGTCGCGACCAACTACAACGACCGCATCTGCTGTTCCGTGGATGTAGTGGGACCGTCGAACCTGGTGACGTTTCTGGAACATACTTCCGGTTACCGGCAGGATTTGCGGCGGGTGGAGTACGGAGACGAACGCGATCCGAAGATGCGCGAATTCCTGGAAAGGATCGCGCCCGCGAACAACGCAAGAAATATCACGAAACCACTGTTCGTGATTGCGGGGCAGAACGATCCCCGAGTGCCGGCCAGCGAATCGGCGCAGATGGTCCACATCGTGCGCACGAATGGTACTCCGGTGTGGTGGCTGCTGGCCAAAGATGAAGGGCACGGGTTCGGCAAGAAGAAGAATAGGGATTATCAGTTTTACGCCACGGTCGTATTTGTGAAGCAGTATTTGCTGAAATGATGCAGCCGGTTCCTAAGATTGCGGGCGGAGCTTCATCTTCAGGTCTGCCGCAATTTGTTTGCCGTGGAAGCGGCCGTTCTCGATAAAAATCTCGTTCGTGCGCGATCCTGCCACGATCACACCGGCAACGTAGATTCCCGCCACATTGCTCTCCAGCGAGACCGGATCGCAAACCGGACGATGCTGGTCCGCCGAAAGTTCAATCCCCATGCTGCGCAGGAAATCGTAGTCAGGATGATAGCCGATGAGGGCGAGCACAAAATCGTTCTTCAGGCGGAGGGGTCCGGCCGGTTTATTGACCACCACGTGGTCGATGCCAATTTCCTGAACCGTGCTGTTGAAGTAGGCTTCGATTTCCTTGTTCTTAATGCGGTTTTCGAGATCAGGCTTGATCCAGTATTTGACGTGGTGGTGTAGTTGCGGGCCGCGATAAACCAGCGTGACGCGCGCGCCATGGCGCCATAAATCCAGAGTCGCAATTGCGGCGGAGTTCTTGCCGCCGATGACGAGCACGTCAGTATCGTAGTAAGGATGAGCGTCCCCGTAGTAGTGCGAAACCTTGGGCAGCTCTTCCCCGGGGATGCAGAGTTGATTGGCCAGATCGTAGTAGCCGGTGGAGACGATCACTTTTCGCGTGCGGTAATCGTGAGGACGGCCGGCACGGTCGGTGGCGGTGATGCTGAATTTTCCGTCTTCGCCATTGACTGTTTTGACCCATTCGTACTGGTGAATATCGAGATCGTAATGCTCCGATACTTTGCGGTAATACTCTAGCGCTTCTTCGCGGGTAGGTTTTTGCCGTGCCGTAGTGAAAGGGATTTCACCAATTTCAAGCAGTTCGGGAGTGGTAAAAAACAACATGTTGGGCGGATAGTGATAGAGCGAATTCACCAGGCAGCCCTTGTCGAGGACGATGACCTGAAGTCCAATCTTCTGCGCTTCGATGGCGCAGGCGAGGCCGGTAGGCCCGGCTCCGATTACGAGCACATCCGTGCTCTGCTCGGGATGCGGGTGAACTTTGGCCCTGGGCAGAGTTTCAATGTCTTCGGCAATGAGAAAATCGGGCATCGATTCCTTGAGTGCCGCGCCCTTTACGGCGGGGCGAACTTAGATCAGAGAGCGATGATTCTAGCATGCGTCGTTGCCGACTCTCTTGGCTGACAACTCAGCGGGAGCCGGCGCTCGGCTCCATGTGCGCTCCGCGCTATAATTTCCGGTTACTTCATTCATCTCCAGCGCTCCAGTCAGGACACACAATGCCGTCATCTACAGATCCCACAATTCGAATGCGTATGGAATCCGACAGCATGGGAAAAATCGAGGTCCCGGAAAATGTTTACTGGGGAGCGCAGACGCAGCGCTCATTGCTCCACTTCAACATTGGCCGGGACACCATGCCGCCGGAACTGATTCACGCGTTTGGCAGCTTGAAGAAGGCGTGCGCGCTGGTGAACCAGGATCTCGGAAAGTTGCCGCCGGACAAGGCAAAGCTGATCACCCAGGCTGCAGACGAGGTGATTGCGGGCAAGTTGGACGATCAGTTTCCGCTGCGAATCTGGCAGACCGGCAGCGGCACGCAGACCAACATGAACGTCAACGAGGTGATCTCGAATCGCGCCATTGAAATCGCGGGCGGCGAGAAGGGATCGAAGAAACCTATCCATCCCAACGATGACGTAAATATGTCTCAGTCGTCGAATGACACGTTTCCTACCGCGATGCACATTGCGGCCGCGGATCGAGTGAAAAACGCGCTGATTCCGGCGATCAAGAACGTACACGATGCCATCGCTGCCAAGGCGAAGGAATTCCATGACGTGGTGAAAATTGGGCGCACGCATCTGCAGGATGCCGTGCCGCTGACTTTCGGCCAGGAGTTCGGGGGCTGGGCCAGTCTGCTCGAGCGCGACATCAAGCGTCTGGAGCAGGCGCTGGACGGGCTTTATGACTTGGCCATCGGCGGAACCGCAGTCGGAACGGGACTGAACACGCATCCCGAATTCGCCGAGCGCGCCGCGAAAAAGATTGCGGACCTCACCGGACTTTCCTTCCGTTCTCATGGCAATAAATTCGCGGCGCTATCAGCTCACGACGAGATTGTCTTCGCGCAAGGGGCCATGGAAACGCTGGCTGCATCGCTGATGAAAATTTCCAACGACATCCGCTGGCTGGCTTCCGGGCCGCGGTGCGGACTGGGCGAGCTTTTGATTCCAGAGAACGAACCAGGATCTTCGATCATGCCGGGCAAAGTGAATCCCACACAGTGCGAAGCCATGACTATGGTCTGCGTGCAGGTTCACGGCGCGACCGCCGCGGTTGGATTCGGCGGCTCGCAAGGCAACTTTGAACTCAACGTCTACAAGCCGGTGATGATTTACAACTTCCTGCACTCAGTCACGCTGATCACAGACGCCTGCCGTGGCTATGTTGAGTACATGATCAAGGGCATCGAGGTTGATCGCGCGAAGGTGGACTGGTACGTAAAAAACTCGCTGATGCTGGTGACCGCTCTTGCCCCGAAGGTGGGATACGACAAGGCCGCGCAAATCGCCCACAGCGCGCACCTGGACCACAGCAGCCTGCGCGAGGCGGCGTTGAAGCTGGGCTACCTTACGGGCGAGGAATTCGATCACCTTGTGCGGCCGGAGAAAATGACGCGGCCGTAAACCGGACTCGGGGCCACCCAGTCCTGCGGCCAGATAACGCTCCTTCCAAAAACTGATGAATAGATGCGTCGTATCTCACATTGAGTATACCGTGTATCTAAGCTTGGAGGGGAGGGCACGCAACGCTGCTTTTCACTGCAAGTCCCAGTCGGTACTGCTAAACAAAGTTTCGGACTTAGGTTGGAGTTTTGCTTAGCATCGGCTGAGGAGTGCAACGGCATCCGTCGGAAATCAGACCCGCTCGCTCTCCGACCCTCCCAGCGGACGCATTAGCTGTCCGTCTTTACCTGCGGCTTCCGCTTTCTTTTTCGGCGTGGTTGTAATTACCACTACGCTCACCAGCACCAGTAATGTCCCTACGACTGTCCGCGCCCCGATCGCTTCTCCGCCCAGAAAATATCCCAGCAGAACTGCGACGACTGGATTGACATACGCGTAAGTCCCGACTTTAGTTGGCGATTCGTGGTGGATGAGCCACACGTAGGCGGTAAAGGCGATAATCGATCCGGCGACGATCAAGTAGACCAACGCGAGCCAAGCTCCGGATGAGACAGCGCGCACGTCGAAAGCCTTAAACTCACCCAACATCGCCGAAGTGATGATGAGCAGAATTCCCCCGGCAAGCATCTGAGATCCAGAGCTCATCGCCTT
>Ga0209330_1000045_pt1 | contig 57830 bp, 53 predicted proteins | sample JacPinW_OM2H0_O3_FD_187969 | JGI IMG/M metagenome (GOLD analysis project Ga0209330, IMG submission 187969) | Forest soil microbial communities from Algoma, Ontario, Canada - Jack Pine, Ontario site 1_JW_OM2H0_O3 (SPAdes) (version 2) | ecosystem: Environmental > Terrestrial > Soil > Boreal... | reverse complement strand
GAAAAAGAGGCGGCCCTTAGAGGCGCGGATTGCCGAGAGGCTGCGTCAGGTCCGCGCTACAGAGTTGGCACAGCAGCAGCAAATCGCCCTCGAACAAACCAAAGCGTTATTCCCTGCGCTGGAAGTGCTGCCAATCGGTGCCGAACGAGAAGCGCATATTGCCAGACTGCAGGAGCATCGTGGGATGTTGACAGGTGATGCGAATGCGTCGGCAAGGGAATACCTGACAGCGCAGATTGCGCAACTGACCGATGCTATCGAAGCCGAACGCCAGGCAGAAGTTGCTCGCGTTGAGGCTGCGACTGCAGCGAAAGCAGCGTCGGACAAAGCGGAAGCGGATGCCGAGGCAAAGAAAATTTACGATTGGGCAAAGCCCTTCCTGCTTACTCAGAGCCTTGAACTGAAAAAGCGCGAACGGCTTCGTACATTCTGTTTGGAAATGGCTGAGAAGTCCGCTGGCATCGCGAACAAAGTAGTCGCCCGTCGTTGTACGGCGGCGTATACAAAGCTGGCTCGCATGCTGGAAGTTCTCACGCAAGATTCGATGCCTCCGACTGATATCACCGAGCCCGGCACTTCTTACTATACGAGCGGATTTTCAACATCTGCGGCGAACTGGAACTTTAGAACGTCGCTAGAGAAAGCTTTACTTCGGCATTTCACGCTGGTTTGTGTTGGGGAGAAGTACGCTTCCGAACTTCCCGACGCGCCGCCCCCTATTTTCAATCCCAAGCCGTCGTCTGAGAAGTTGGAGAATATTCAGTCAAGAATCGACCAGGCGAATAGTTCGGCGCCTCAGTTGGAAGAGATAGAAACAAAGCGTCAGCAATATTGGGCAAATCTCAAGGCTACTGACCCGAAACGGTTCGAGCGTGAAAGCAAGAGTGCCATTCTGCAGATTCATGGCGACGATATCTTCAGCCAGCGGCAGAGAGAGTCACTGAAAGAATTTAAGGCTCGGGACCCCGAAGTGTTCGAAAAATATTCGTTGCGGGCTCTTGAGCCTGTGAGTTTCGAGTTGCCGACAATCATTTACCTGTGTCCTGTCTGGACTCACGCAAATCCAAAAGCTCGGGCCGAATGGCGCTGGCCTGATGGTCGAGTTGTAGAGCCTCACGAAGTTGCCTTCGACTACCGAACCAATACTTGGCATTTGCCTGCGGAGCCGGTCGACGCGGAGACGAATTTCAATAAGACGACAGGACCCACAGCAGCAGAGTTGAAGAGAATGTCACCTGAGGCCGCCGAGTTCTACCGAGATGTGGACGCACCCAACGCGGCGCGGATGTTTGCCAAGCCGACGAAGATTACATTCCGCAAGGGCGACCGTCACGTGGAAGGCAGCGGACGGGATTTCTTCAGACACGGGTCGTGGTGGACTGCGGAAGATATCAAGCGTGCGGAGACTGGATATTCGGAGAAGCCTCCAATTGTGTTGCCACCCTTGCCAGCAATCACCGTGGCAGATTCATTCGCCACGAAACCTGAGTCAGCGGCGGAATTGGCAAAGTGGCATGAGCCCGTTGAGACCTGCTGGCAGCGATTAGAACGGCAGCGAAAAGAACAACAGCAGTTTGAAGCAAAGTTGGTCAATTAAGGAGAGGACGATATGGAATACACACCACAGATGCTGGCCGATATCCGGCGCACATTTGATTTGAATGAAGGTACCGAAGACGCTGAGCGTGTTGTCTGCGAACAGGGCGGGGAAAGTTTTCGCTCGGTCACGCCCGCTGAAGATTTGAACGGCGAGGTTGTGCCGCTCGACCGCGCCGTTGCCGTCGCAGAGTTTTCACAGTCGCGCGAGTATCAATCAATTCTCGATATCTTGCGCGACTTACGAACTTTGTGGTCGGCCAAAGCCGAGGACGTGAAAGCCACGCAAGACGCGAGAACCATTCACGCCAACATGGCGCTTGGGGTTAAGAAGGGACTGGCCGCCATAGGGGAACACGTTCTTGTTCACACCGAGAGACTGAAGCGTGCGTCGACAGCGGAGCGTGCTGCTCTCGGCCTGAATGCAAAGGACCGTATCGCAGGTCTGACGACGACTGTTCCTGACCCTGAAGTCGACCTGATTGATAACCGCGACCATTTAATCGACGAAGTTGTTGGCTGGACTAATGACGAACCACAACCGTTCATGCTGGACGGAATTCAAGTTTTCAAGAAGGAGACGAATTAAATCATGCACCCCGTATACCGAAACGAGAAATTTACGCCCGAGAAAATCACCGAGATTACGGCGCGACACATCGAAACATTCAAACGGCAGCATCCACTCTGGTATCCATGTGCGGCGAATGCTAACAAGTTGATGGAATTCTTAGTGAGCCAGATTGGCTCAAATGAAGGCCAGAATCCTGAGTACCCGTATCCATACACGGCGGGCAACTTTCAATTCGCTCACGATGCCATTCTCAACAACGGCGGATTCTTTATCGAACGACCGGAGTCCGAAGAAGATATCGCAGCCCGTGAACAGTTTGACCGTGACGAGGAAACTCGTATTCGGCAGGAACGTATCAACGAGCAAGACACAGAAGCACGCTTTGTGAAGAGCATCAAGAAAATGTCCGATGAAGGGCTTCGTTTGGTCGTTGCCACTGAGCGACCAATTAGCGGCGGAACGAAATATAAGAGCAGTGCAAAGCCTGGCGATGAATCTCGACGGTTGACTGCTGACCGAGTCAGCCCTGTTGCGGCTGCTAGGATGCGAGTAAGCCTTCAAAATCCGTTGGTGCGTCGTGATTCCATCGAATTCCATACCCTGCTTCAGCAAGAACTAGACAAATCATCGTAGCCCCATCGGGCACAAGGAGCTTCACTATGCAAGATTCTATTCAAAATAGGTTCACGCCGTCTCGATTCACGGCTCCGAAACCGCAGCGAGTCGCAGACGGACAATTCTTCTCCGCTGTCCTGACCAACACTGGCCGAACGAACCGCGCCGACTTGACTTGGAAAGAACCATATAAAGGCGCAGCACAAATCGTCGCGTTTAGCTCAGACCAACTCGACGCCGCGCTAAGGAAGCTAGACCCAGCCATCAAGTTCTTGGTCAAGCATGCCGGTGAAGACAGCGCATCGCTGTCGCAAGAAGACACTATCCTGGAGAACATGCGGCTCGACCCGCTCGTCACGGACGTACAGTATCAATCCGCCTGCGCGCGCTTCAAACGCGCTCCCAAACCGCGCAAGATGGTGTTCACGCAACAGGCGCTAGACTTCGACGCATTTCGGAAGGCGCACCCAAGCCTTGCCTATGGTGGGTTCGCCGAACAGAATGAGTCTCTAATTTTGCAGTTGCTGGACGATGACAACCTGGACGTGAATCCAGCTAATTTGGAGCGCGCGTTTCAAGAGTTGAGCGCAGCGTGTTGTCTTCGTTCATTCGATACAGGTCAACCCGGCGGCAGAATCGTACAGAAGTATGACCACGACAATATCGTGGCGATGCGTCAGCAGGCGCGCATGGCTGCAGTTCGACCGCCAGAAAATCTTTCACCCGTCGACCTTCAGGCATGGAATCTGATTCATGCTCAATTCCCCACGCTGGATACTCGCTCGCAAGCTTTTGCGAAGCGGCTCTCTTCACAAATTGTCGAGTGGGCAAAAATCAATGCCGTCAAAGAAGGCTTTGTTGAAGGCACTGGCGAGATGCGCCAGCGTATCGACCAGATTATCGCGGATTGGGGAAGGCAGGGTAAAGCCACCCTTGGGGTGCGAGATAACAACGAGCGCAGGGTCTGGCTCGCATAAAAGATTGCCTGCGCCGGGCGGAACAATCTGGCAGGCAAGCGGCTCTTGACCGCCTCCTCACAGACCCGCTCATTTCATCTGCCCGCACCTGAACCTGTTTTACTCCGTTTCGTCCGCGGCGGAGAAAATGGTCATTCGGTGCGGGAGATGATTTTTCAAATTCCAGGAGCGATTCAAATAGAAGAAATCCTACTTGACCCGCTGGTGAAATGCCTGGAGCGCATGACGCTCGCGTTGCAGTCAATCGACGTGTCGTCCGGCATTCTATCCATCGCGGACATCAGAACCTAAGAAAACACGGTCCCATCAAGACCTGATTGTGAAGGTCGAGCAGGCTCACATATAATCGAAGGATGTACACTCGCCATCCAACGAATCCGAAGTCCGTGGTTTTTCTGAAGCCTGAAAAGACGAAGTCGGTCGTACTTGACGGCAAGCTGCTTATCCTGAAGCGATGCGCGAAGTGTGACATTGAGTTTTATGGTGAGGAGATTCAGGTAAAGTGCGAGCCTTGCCGCAGTGCTGTCGGAAGAAGTGCGACGACGAAGCAAAAGAAGAAATCTGCGTGATAGATGCCGCACGATTGGAAGCAGCCCAACTAGAATTGATGCGCCACGATTGGGATACCTTCTCGACGCAGCCTCTAACGATTGCACAAGGCGGCACGGGAGTGATTGTTCCTGGTTGCACGGCCTGCAGGAAAATTCTGTACACGCCAAACCAATATCTGAGTCACCTTGCGTTGGATGTGCTTCCCCAAATTCTCGGCAATCTCAGGTAATAGAACGGCGAGCCTTGATTTCTCGAAGTCCACTCTGAGGTTCCGGCGCACTTTAGCCGTATGACTACTTTAGATTATAGGCAAGAAGTATCTCTTGACAATTCATTCCTTCTATGGAATAGTCCGTACATGGAATGGGAGGTTGAATACACCGATGAATTTGGCACTTGGTGGAACGGGTTGTCGGAAGCGGAGCAAGAGGATATTTCTGCTGTTGTTGGTGTACTAGAAGAGCAGGGGCCTAGCCTCCGTCGCCCCCGTGTTGGACCGATTGTGACTTCTCGACACGCAAATATGAAGGAATTGATTATTCAACATGCGGGGAGGCCATATCGAGTGCTCTTTGCATTTGACCCAAGACAGTGCGCGCTTCTACTCATTGGGGGAGACAAGACCGGGAATCCACGTTGGTACGACGAGTTTGTTCCCAAGGCGGATGACCTTTACGATGCACATCTCGCCGAACTAGAGAGGAAGAAGCAGGAGAAAAAGGAATAAAACCATGGCAAAAAAATTCAATGAACTGCGTAGCAAAATGTCTCCGGAATCTCGGGAAAGAGCAAAAGCTAAGACAAAAGTGATGCTTTCTGAAATGGCATTGGATGAACTTCGAGAAGCTCGCCGTCTTACCCAAGAGCAACTCGGAGAGCGGCTGAATGTTAAGCAACCCGCAATTGCAAAACTTGAGCGACGTGCTGATATGTATCTAAGCACTATGCGCGGAGTGATTAAGGCGATGGGCGGCGAGATGGAAATCCTAGCGGTCTTTCCAGAAGGTAGAGTTACCATTAAACAGCTACGCGACGTGCGTTCACGGACCGCGGCTGCCGAATAATCCATCAACGACGAAGCCATCTAGTCGGCATAGGGTTAGGCGCGTGTTGCTGCGCTTGTGAGCTTAGTTCGTCAGCACGACACTGACAGTTGATTTGGCGGGAAGTTCAATCAGCAAGCGAGCACCGTTCTCGCCACGCACGTAGATTTGCAGGCGTTGACCTTCTGGAACGCGAATCCTTTGCGGTCTTACCATCTAGTTTCTCCACTTTGAAACTGGCATCCGCAGAAGTCTTTCGCGCTTGGCTGCTCTCGCTTCAGCACGTCTAATCTCGATTGGTATTTCAGCCTTGGTCTCTCCGTCCAGTTCCGCTGGCGGATGTCCCCAGTGGGCAATATAAAGATAATTTTCTCGGGTCAAAGCGAGTTTGTGCGCCCGCAGGAATTCCAGCGTGGGATTGGCGTCACCCGAAATCGAAGATTTCTTTTGTACGGATTGCTTTATCTGTTCCCGCAACTTCGCCTTCTCTTCCGGCGACATCTGCTTCACGGTCTCCCGCGCTGCCTGCCCCAATTGCTCCGTTGTCAAGCCGCCTTTGTTCGCCTTCATTGTCAGCCAAGCATCGCCTTCCGCACGATTTTATTAAACGGCAATTCTCGTTCAGCCCGACGTGCCGCGACCCACGCCACCTTTTCCTGATGTGCGGCGCGCTCCAATCGCAGTAGCTCTTCATCAGTAATGCGCGTCATTAACTCGCAGAATCCGCTCTGCGGCGGATAGCCATTAAGCAGCCTTTGCCGTATTTGTTGCGCGTGCAGCTTCTCGGTCAGCGTAAGGGTTGTCATCGCGTCACCACCAACAAACCTTCGCCGCGAGCACCAAAAACTATATCCGCGACGTACCGTGGCTCGCACACGACGGCGTCGCCGAAAAGCAGGGTTTCTTGACCGATGACATTTTCTTGGAGCCAGGTTTGTCCAACCGATGATGCGGGTCGCAATAGGAAGATAGAGCCGTGGTCTTCTATGAGGAGGTCGGGCGAGGGCTGAAGGTTGACTGCACTGGTCGGACTCGACCCTGACGCAGCGAAAGCATTTTTCATGGGTTTCTCCTTGGATTCAAGAGAAGCCGCCAGAAGAATTAAATCATTAGGGAAAGGCTGCAAGGTGGGTGTGTGCCCCCTACTTCAGGCCGCATCCCTCCAATTTCTGGAGGCTGGCACCGTGACCTTTTCTCCGGCTCGGTTGCCGAGGCGCTAAATCCGCCCTCTCTGGATACTGGAAACACACTACGCCGTGAATTGCGATTTGGAAATGGTACGGAAGTACCGGGGGTACTCACCGTTGACCGCTCCTGCTCTAAAGGGTACCCTTCACGCAAATTAAAAGAAGAGTTGAGGCGGGGGCATGGCGAAGGCAGCGACAACCGCAAAGAAACTGAGGCGCAAGAAACCGGAGGGGAATGGCGCGGCGGTGGTTACGCCGATGCCAGCCTTACACAGCGACCATCTTGATATTTCGATGTTGGAGACCTGGCTATGGGACGCGGCCTGCGCAGTTCGCGGGGCCACGGACGCGCCAAAGTTCAAGGACTTCATTCTGCCACTGATTTTCTTCAAGCGGCTTTCGGATGTGTTTGAAGATGAGTTCGCCGCGCAGGTCATAGAATTTGGCGACGAAGAAATCGCCCGCGAGGTCGTTGAAGCCGACCATAGGGATGCCTTAAAGAACAATCGCAAGGCAATCGTCCGATTTTTCGTCCCTCACAAATATCGCTGGGAAGCTATCCGCAATCATCCGGCGAACGGCGAGCTAGGCCAGTTCGTGACTGATGCAATGCGTGAAGTCGCCCGCCTCAATCCCGACCTTCAGGGTGTCCTCGACATTAAAGACTATAACGAGCGTCAGAGCGGGCAGCGAACGCTGGATGATGACCGTCTCGCCACGCTAATCGAGGTCGTCAGTCGTCACAGACTGGGGTTGAAGAATGCGGAGCCAGATATTCTTGGCCGCGCTTACGAATACCTGCTTAGAAAATTCGCCGAAGGTCAAGGTCAGAGTGCAGGGGAGTTCTACACGCCCAAGGAAGTCGGCTGGCTAATGGCTCATCTGATTAACCCACAGCCATTCACGACAGTTTATGACCCGGCCTGCGGGTCAGCCGGACTCCTAATAAAGGTTCGTTTGCTGTTTGAGGAAAAGAATCCTTCTCAGAAGAGCAAGTCGCCAAAATTGTTCGGGCAGGAGACGAACGCTGTGACTTACGCGATGGCGAAGATGAATATGTTCCTGCACGACTACACGGATTCTTCATTCCAAATAGGCGACACTTTCACGAAGCCAGGTTTTGCTGCTGAACGTGCGGGATTAAGAAAGTTCGACTATGTCGTAGCAAACCCGATGTGGAATCAAGACAACTACGGCGAGGCACTTTACGAGAACGACCAGTGGAGGCGATTCGAGTACGGAGCAGCACCTTCGTCATCAGCGGATTGGGGTTGGCTCCAGCATATCGCGGCTTCGCTGAACGAAAATGGTAGGGCTGCCGTGGTGCTGGACACGGGCGCGGCCTCTCGCGGTTCTGGCAGCAAGTCGTCGAACAAGGAGAAATTGATTCGCCAGGCTTTCGTGGAAGCTGACCTCATTGAGGGTGTTGTGCTGTTGCCCGAGAATCTCTTCTACAACACGACTGCTCCCGGAATCGTTCTGGTCTTAAATAGGAACAAAACAAACGCGCGCCAAGGGCAGTTTCTTGTTGTTAATGCCTCGGCGTACTTCATCAAAGAAAAGCCCAAGAATGCCTTGACCGATAACGGTATTGCCGCCGTTTCCAACGTATTTGAGCGATGGGAGACGCAGGAAAAGTTGAGCCGCGTTGTTACCTTAGCAGAAGTCCGCGAGGCAGATTACAACCTCAGCCCGTCTCTATTTGTAGAGACTAACGACATGACACACTTCAGACCGCTTACACAGATTTTTGCCGACTTGAACGCTTCACGCGAATCCCGTCAAAAGGCAGACTTGGCTCTGGATGACATGCTTAGAAAACTTGGACTGGCGGATACGCAGCCCCAATGACTGCAGCGAACAAGTTGGGCGATTGGCGCGAAGTTCGTCTTTCTGAGATTTGTGAGCGAACTGAGCTAGCAACGCCCGAAAGGTGGCCGGATAAGCCTTTTTGCTACGTGGATGTTTCGAGTGTTTCTAACGAAACATTTCGCATAACCCAGCCAAAGGAAATTTTGGGAAAAGACGCGCCTAGCAGGGCGCGAAAGCTGATTCATCGCAATGATGTTATTTTTGCCACTGTGCGGCCTTCCCTGCAACGTGTGGCGCTCGTCCCGCCAAACCTGGACGGCCAGATTTGCTCGACGGGCTTTTGTGTACTCCGCTCGAAGCCTGACTTACTCGACCCCCTGTTTCTTTATTTCTACCTGCTAACAGAAAAAATCCGACGAACGGTCGAAAGTTTGCAAGACGGAGCCACTTATCCAGCCATTCGAGATTCGGATTTGCTAGAGCAGTCTGTTTGTTTGCCGAGTATTCCTGAGCAGCGGGCGATAGTGCGGGTAATCGACACGGTGCGTCAGGCAAAAGAGGCACGGCAACACGAGTTAACTTTGGAGCGCGAGCGCAAGGCTGCCCTCATGGGATACCTCTTCACCCACGGTATTCGCGGCGAGCCGACCAAGCTAACCGAAATAGGTGAGATTCCAGAGAGTTGGAAACTCACGACGTTGGGTGAACTGTGCGAGGACGACCTTGGCCTGATACAAACTGGCCCGTTTGGTAGTCAACTTCATGCATCCGACTACATTCACTCTGGTGTGCCGGTTGTAAACCCAACGCACTTGCTCGTGAATGGAATCGAAACTGGTCGTTTACCCCACATCAGTCAGGAACTCGCGCACAGCCTATCGAGACATTACCTTTGCGAGGGCGATATTCTGATTAGTAGACGAGGCGACTTCAGCAGATTCGCCTTCATTGCCAGCCACCAAGCCGGTTGGCTATGTGGCACTGGCTGCCTTCTCGTGCGACTTGCCAATCCCGATATAGATAACTACTTTTTGGCGGTCTCGATGAGTCTAGAACCAATCCAGAACTACCTGAGACAAGCGGCAGTCGGAACCATCATGCCGAACCTGAATACACGAATTCTGGCGGAGATGCCAGTGATGCTCCCCGATGTCGAAGAGCAGCGTCGAATCGCGGCAGTCGTTCGGGCCTGCGAATCTAAGATTGCCGCCCTAGAGGTCGAAGAGCCGCTGCTCGGTGAATTGTTCCGAACCATGCTTGAGGACCTGATGACAAGACGGCTCCCAACTGTGTCGCAGATTGAGGAGCACCAAGCACAATGAGTGAGCGTTCTGCTGTTCAGAACCCGATGCTCAAGTACGCCGGGGAAATAGGGTGGGAATACATTCGCCCTGAGGATGCGCTAAGTCTCCGAAGCGGGGACTCAGGTTTTTATTTTACGGGCATCCTCGAAGCACAGCTTGTACGCCTGAACCCGGGCACAGTGGACGCGAGCCGAACGGGCGACATTCTTCGGCGATTAAACTTGCTAAAGCCCACCATCCAAGGAAACCGCGAGGCTCATTCGTGGCTGCGGGGCGAACAATCGGTATTTGTGCCCGAAGAGAAACGCGAGCGCAATCTGCGCCTCATTGATTTCGAGCATCCAGAAAACAATTTGTACCACGTAACTGACGAGTGGTGGCAGAAAGGTACGGTCTATCGCAACCGAGCCGACGTGGTGTTCCTTATCAATGGAATTCCTGTCGCGCTTGCAGAAACAAAGGACGCTGGAAAACAAGACGGGCTATCGCTCGGCGTAGACCAAATTAGGCGCTACCACCGCGAGACGCCAGAGATGTTCGTTGCCACGCAAGTCTTTGAAGTCACGCAAATGCTAGATTTCTTCTATGGCGTGTCATGGAGCACGAGCCGGAAGAATCTGTTCAACTGGCGTGACGAACAGCCAAGCAACTATGAAAACAAGGTCAAAGCGTTCTTTAACCGTCCGCGCTTTCTACGCCTGCTTCGGGATTACGTTGTGTTTGTTACCGAGAACGACGAACTGACGAAGAAAATTCTGCGTCAGCACCAGACCCGTGCGGTCGAAAAAGTTGTGCAACGCATTTTGGAGCCTGCGAAACGGCGCGGACTTATCTGGCATACGCAGGGAAGCGGCAAGACCCTGACGATGCTATCTGTGGCTGCGAAGCTGCTTAGAGAGACGCCAGGAGTAGAGAAGCCGACCGTACTGATGCTAATTGACCGGAACGAACTTGAGGGACAACTCCATAAGAACATCATTGGTTATGGCCTGCCCGCAAAGATAGTAGCGAGCAAGAAGGACTTGCAGGAAACCCTCGCTTCGGATTACCGCGGGCTCGTCGTTTCCATGATTCACAAGTTTGACGACATTCCGGCGAACATCAATACGCGCGATGGCGTAGTGGTGCTGGTCGACGAAGCACACCGCACCACAGGCGGCGACCTGGGCAACTACTTGATGGGCGCTCTGCCGAACGCGACTTACATAGGGTTCACCGGAACTCCAGTCGACCGAATTTCTAGCGGGCAGGGAACATTCAAGGTCTTTGGTGGTGATGACGAGGGAGGATACCTCGACAAGTATTCCATCGCCGAGTCCATCAAAGACGGCACAACGGTGACCCTGAATTATGCACTAGCACCGTCGAGCCTTCTCGTTGACCGCGAACTTCTGGAAAAGAAGTTCCTGAACTTAGCTGAAGCCGAGGGTGTCAGCGATGTTGAAGAGTTGAACGCCATCCTCGACCGTGCCGTGGAACTGAAAGAAATGATGAAAGCACCGAGCCGCATAGAGAAAATCGCGGAGTATGCGGCGATGCACTTCCAAAAAAATGTCGAGCCGATGGGTTTCAAGGCGTTCTTTGTGGCAGTTGACCGTGAGGCGTGCGCACTCTACAAGAAGGCTCTCGACAAGTTCCTGCCCGCCGATTATTCGCGCGTCGTCTATTCTCCCGCGCACAATGACAAGGAAATTCTGCGCGAACATTACCTAAGCGACGATGAGGAAATAAAAGTTCGCAGAGAGTTCATCCGCAAGGGCGAGAAACCAAAAATTCTTATCGTCACGGAAAAGTTGCTGACCGGATTCGACGCACCGATTCTCTACTGCATGTACCTCGACAAACCGATGCGCGACCATGTTTTGCTTCAAGCCATCGCTCGGGTCAATCGTCCTTATGAAGACCCCGAGGGTCTGGTGAAGCCGTATGGGTTCGTGCTTGATTTCGTCGGCATTTTCGAGAAATTGGAAAAGGCCCTGGCCTTCGACTCAGATGTCGTCACGTCCGTCATCCAGAATATCGAGGTGTTGAAGCAGCTTTTCGCCACGATGATGAAGGAAAAGGCCGTGGACTATCTGCCATTTGCTAAGGGATGGGACGACAAGGCCAAGGAAAGAGCGGTTGCGCATTTCGAGGATAAGAACCGGCGCGGTGATTTCTTTAAGTGGTTCAGGCAGCTTCAGAATCTATATGAAATCATTTCTCCTGACGCCTTCCTGCGCCCATTCATTGATGACTATTTGTTGCTCGCTGAACTCTACGCCTTCGTTCGCAACGCTTACGGCGACCGAATCTACGTTGATAGAGAGGTTTCGAATAAGACCCGCGACCTTCTCCAGAAACACACGATTAGCGGTCAGTTGGAACTACCTGGAGCGATTCATGCACTCGGGCCTGAAGAGTTGGCAAAGCTGAAGGAGAGCGACACATCTGATAACACGAAGATTTTGAACCTACGAAAGATTCTGGCTGTGACTGTACAAGATAACGGGGCGGCAAAGCCATTCTTGCTCTCGATTGGCGAGCGGGCAGAGAAATTGGCCGAAGCATACGAAGACCGGCAATTAACGACGCGGCAGGCACTCCTCGACTTTGAGAAGTTGGCTCGCGAGGCGACTAACGCTGATGTGGAGCGACAGAAACTGGGATTGGACGAAAATTCTTTCGCCATTCACAAGACCGTGTGCGAGACAGACAACGGATTTGACGCCAAACAAGCGACTGCAATAAACCAGATGTTCGAGCGATTCCCCGACTATCGCTGGAATAAACAGCAGGAGAGCAAACTGCGAACTGAACTCTATAAGACATTGCGACCTCTTGTCGGGACGGAAAAAATGATTGAAGTAGCAAATCGCTTGCTGAAACTTCAGAGGATATGAGAGCAGCCGCGACCAAGATGGCAATGTCGAAGCCCGCAAATCGCTGGCAGGATGCCGAGGAACTCCGTTGGGCCGTCCGACATTGGGCTGCGCGTATCGGAGTAAAGCCACCGGAGATTCATCTGCGTAATATGCGTCGGAAATGGGCTTCTATCTCAGGTGTGGGCCGTCTGACGCTGAGCACGGAATTGCTCGGGTTGCCGAAAGATTTAGGTGAGTTCGTCATTGTCCACGAACTCGTTCATAGGCTCGCGCCGAACCACGGCAAGGTCTTCAAGAGTTTTATGCACGCCTACTTGCCGGATTGGGAACTAAGGGAGCAAAGGCTACAGACTCTGTACAGCAAGACTCCCCGGAATAGCGGCATCCTTTACTAAGGCGTTCCGCAAGGGGACCACTGGTGGCGCGCCCTTCTCGCTTCGCTTCTTGTTGCAATCGCTGGATTTGTTTTCGTCGCTGCAAGGGTCGAGCTTACGGATAATGAGACCGACCGCTATAGCAGTGCCCACTGCACACGCGACTTTCATAATGAATAAAGCAACTTTGTAGAGTTTTTGTTGATTTACGGTTTTATCGACTTCGGACTGAACATCTACAATCGACAACGGTCCCTTTGAATTCTTGATGAAGGCGGAAATCCCGGCACCTATCTTGAAGGCTTCCTCATAGTTGATTTTGTTCTTTATAGTGCCAGCGACTTCCTTGTTTGAAATGTACGAGGCAGAATCACAACCAACGAAAATTATTCTTTGGTCATCCCGAGCCTGCGTTTGAATTTCGTCGAGATAGACCGAGTGCCCATCCGAAAGAGGCATAGAGCCTTGGTAATTGTGGCCGATTACAACCGCAAACGATGCTTTTGATTCTTTTAGAACCTTCCCAAAATTCTTCGAAGTGAACTGGTCGTCGCCATGTTCTTTCTGCAAGGTATTTTCAAGGGCGGTGTGAATCTGAGTGACCTCTTCCTCTTGCGCTTTCGTCATCTTGTTCTTCGAAGCAGGGAAAATGGCTCCATACTGTTCTTTGGTGACCGGCGCGATGACAAATGTCTCGACGGTATTCGGGAGTTTTGCTTCTGCGACTTTTAGGGCTTCGGCTGGTGCCTTCGCCCATTCCATCAATTTGTTGTATTCGAGAGGGTCGTCCGAACCTATCGCACTTAGGTGAGCGTTACAGGGCGTACTAACGCTGCGGTCGTCCCTCGCGGCAATAGCCTCAGACTGCGCGAGAACAATTGCCCAAGCCAGAAAAAGAATACTGATTTTTCTTACCATTTTGGTTCCCTTCCTCATTACGATGCTCTGAAATAGTTCTTTAGTGGTTGCTTCTTGGCTTCTTCGACTGCCCCCAGCTTTGTTTGGCGTGGGATGAAGGCGTCAACAGCCTTTTTGAACAGGACGGGAAAGGCGGCTCCGAAGAGTAAATAGGTTCTCGCAGCTTGCTGTTCGGGGGTAAACCAGACAAACGCTGCTATTCCCGAACCAATCGCCATCGCTATCACGACAACCCAGTATCGGGCTGACGTTAGAATTACCTTGTACTCCTCGGTGTCTAGTTTGGTTCTTGCGTTATACCAATATAGGAGTTCTTGAAGCACGGCTCCGAACGTACCTACGGAAATGGCAAAGGCGGCTGGCTTCACGGCTAGCCTCCACGTTAGTAGATAGGCTTACAATGGACGCGGATGTTAACACACGATAGCGAGAATTTGGTTAAGGTTCTTGGAATCATGTGCGGATGACCACAGCAGACTTGCTTGGAGTCCTATGCTAATCAAACTTCGTAAAGCAAACCAAATGGGAGAAGACGAGGGCGTGGTCTTCGTCAACACGGACCAGATTGTTTCGGTTGGTACCACACAGAATGTGACAGAAATCCACTTAGTTGATGGACGAATCCAATGGGTAAAAGATACGCCCGAGGAAGTCGTCGCGTTGGCGAAGTCTTCTGGATGAGTGCTGCACTTCCGCGACGCCGAAAATTCAACCGTTGCCGCACCACTCACGCCAAGACCATCCATTACCCTAGCGCCGCAGATGAATTACTGAAATCGGTGTTCTGCTCGGTGCGACCCCACTAACTAGCCTTCGCAAAAGTAAATCGTCGTGGAGCAGAGACCAGCGCGTTAGCGAGCCCGGCCTTTCCACCAGACAAAAGCGCTTGGCCCGCTCGGCGGAGGGCACGATTCCTATTCAGTTTCATGCCAGAGAAGACGTAACACGCCGACTGTGCGTATCCCTCGCCATGTCACATCAATGCCCGCATTGTGGAACTCCACTAGACGTAGTGCACGAAAAGGGAAAAGCCCCGAAGATTTGCTCTTGCACGAATCCCGATTGTGCGAAGGATGAACAGCAACGCGATGAACAGAACAGAAACAATTCGTATACCTAGAAAACAGGACCGAATTACTCATGAATTTCAGTTTCCAGCGTTTTTATGCTCATCAGTTCAGCGCACCTTTCCTTGGTGTCGCTGAGAACCTTGTATATGTCCGGTAAATCTCTACAGCCTACCCCACCACGAGCAACAGTCTTCCACAGCTTCATTTCTATCGTTTCGATTTCAGTCTTCTTATTCAATAGGATTGACTTAGCCTCGCTCACCGTTTCTTCAAATCCAGGCGCACCGTCTTTCTCAAATACAATCCTGTCGTGCGCCGATGCATCCACATCCTCTCGCGGATAAAAGATTCGCTCTGCGGCGACTCCGCTCGCGTGGAAGACATAGTCTCCTTTTGAGAGTTGTGGGGGAAAGTATGCGATGGTGCAGAATTTCTTTCTGTCTTTCAGATAGTAAATGCCATCACATTTGATTTTTTGAAGCACGGCCATCACTGCGTGACCGCTTTCGTGGAGGAGGGCGCGGCGGACATCCTCTTCCATTTGCTTCTGTTTATCCATATATGTAAACCGTCATCAGTGCGAAGCGCTAGCGGTAACTTCCGGTCGAATTCGTCCTAGAATGTGCTCGCGGTCGAGATGCGTAAACCAGTGATGACCGTGCTGTGCCTTCATCGCGAGTCTGATGAAAACTTTCAATGCAATGGCAGCCTCGGGATTCGCCGCCGCTCGTCGTTCTCCGCAGTTGCCGATGGAGTACGCCCAAATATCCGCCGCTTGCAGAGGCGGGCAGTCTGATGGTTCGCCTATCGCGTAGGAAGCCATCCAATATCCGAACATGTTCACGCTCTTGAGAGCATTCCACAGTTCTGCCGCCGGACCCGTGAAGCCACGAAACTTCGCGTAAACCATCGAGACCTTCGCGGGTATGGTGTAATCCCACTCTTTCACGGGCAGACCTTTCTTATCTGCCTCCATATCTGCACGGGCTCTCTCAACCTTGATTGCCAAGTCTTTGCTACCTACAGCAAAACCCAGATTCGATGTCACTGTCTGGAAAGCGAGATAATAAGGGCCTCGGCACATCCTCTGCTCTTCAACCGTTAAAGCGTTGTAGTCCTTCAACGAAACCGCAGCAGCGACCGGAATTGGCTCTGCTCGCTCGACCAATTCCAAAAGTATATTCAGCACTCGAAGACGTTCCTGTTGGTCTTTCCAGCGGGCGTCAGAGAATTTCTCTGAGTGATGAATAAAATCAACCATGTGAAATGGCCTCGGAATGCCTTCATTCTTCAGACAGGCTTCCCATTCTTCCGAGAATCGCCTCCAATGGTCGGACCATCCGAGCAATCCGGCGATTCCCATGTACTTCTTGGTCGGGTCTTCGGAGTGTCCGAACTCGTCGCAGTAAGATTCAAAAGTGCGGGTCATAGGGCGAGATTCTTAAACATCGAAACGCGGGTCTCGACGAGACTCAGTGTCCAACGCGGAAATAAATCTTCCTTCGAGTCGGCTTCGTTCAGACAGAAGATGCAGGTGGCCATCCCGGCGATTATAACATTCGCGGAATATGAGTACGCCGAGCGGAGACCACCACAGTCAAAATTCTCAGGAATCAACAAAACGACTCCGACTGACATTCATTTCAATGCATGCCAACGCTTTCGTTTTGCTGGCTTGGGGTCTATCGCGCCTTCAGCTTCGAGCACCATTTGGTGAAGGTCTTTGCGAATCTCTTTTAGAGGGCGCTTGTCGCTCATCCTTTCGAGTGCTGTCCTCGGCCTCTTTCGTTTAGGAGCCATGTCTATGGACCTCGTTGAGTTAAATGCTCACTACTCCACGGAAGATAAATGCCGCGAACAGTTGAAACGTCTGCCTGTTAATTTGGTTTTGCCCTTTCCACCGTCACAGACCTCACTTACCATACTTTCTAAATCCTAGGTTCGCTTTATCTTGACGAAGTTCGCCTTTCTCCCTTGTTCGGTCTGAGATACTGCAATTGTCGATAGATGTCGTTCGCTGCAATCGCTGAGTCATCCAAGGAACCAGTGTTTCGCCTATTTTGATATGCCTTTCTCCAATTTTCCAAAGTGGGGCTAGTCGCGTTCAGATATAAAGTTTGAGGAACGCGCTGCCTCATTACGAGGTAGGCTTGGGCACGTCCAACCGTCCGAGGATTAGAGCGACGCGCAGAAATCATCGCCTCATGGACATGCAACAATGTTCTGGGCAGTGACATTGACACGCGCTGCCCTCTCCTATTCAAAACTCTCATCGCTGCAATATCGCCAGTGCCGATGGCATATACTCCCGGACTTGATTCTTCTTCCAAGGGCTGCTTCTGGACAGCGCGAAAGAACATGGTTTGAGAGTGAATAAATCCGGCAGCGATAAGTTCTACTCTGAAAGGAGTTTTGTTTAGTAGATGGTAGCCTGCCCGGACTAGCAATGGGTCAAGTTTCCCGCCAGGGACCGGTGGCGAAATTTCGAAGAGGTATTCCCCAGCTTGAATGTATCGTCCATTCATAAATTCGGGTAAGTTCACGCATCCTAGCTTCGTCAATCGCGCGGATAACGTGCTCTCGATATACCTTTTTGCCCTTAGAAAACTTTCGAACATTGACTACCATTTGAGAAATTACGGCATGGCATGAACTCATACTCCCGGCGACACAGACCATCACGTTAAACGAACCAAGCCGGAATACTTTACCGCACGCATCATTTGGCCCAACTGGAGTTGTCCCGTAGGTGGCCCGCATATCGCTTGCCATGACGATACATTCCCCACGCTCGCAAATGCAGGCTATTCCAATCGTCATCTTGTCCTCATGGTCGCTCTCCGCGCGAAATGATACGCTCCACTGTCAGGAGCGACAAATTGCTCGACCCGCGCGCAATCCACATTTACACCGACGGGTCGTGCTATAAGAACCCAGGCGGCGAATCTGGTTGTGCAGCTATCGTTCACTTCCCAGAGCATCTTGACCGCCCAAATGAGCAAATTGTTGACTTCGGATGCGACGAGAGCAACATAAATCGGATGGAGTTACTGCCGTGTATAGAGGCGCTTCGCTGGGTCTTCAATCACGCGCCTTGGAACGATGTCACGCGGGTTCTCATCGTGACGGATTCGCAGTACGTCACTAACAACCTCAGACGTGCCCCTCATTGGAAAAAGCAAGGCTGGAAAAACTTATCTGGTGAAACGAAATTTAACGAGGACCTGTGGGACAGGCTGCTCAAGGGCATGGTGAAAGTTTCCAGAAAAGGAATCAGGGTCGATTTCGTCTGGGAGAAGGGAAAGAAAACTTCCATCACGAAACAGGTTCACCACGCGGCGCAGACGGCTGCGAAGCGTGGCGGATTTGACGAGGACATCGGCTACAGACCGGGGAGTGTGTCCCGGTCAATGGTTAAGGGCGGCGTCGCGGAAAGATTCCCGGCGGCGGGTCAGGTTGTCGTAATCCGACCATACGTGAAGAAAATCATGCACAAGGGAGAGAACAGAATCAGTTTCAACGTATTCGATGAGGCGGCCCAGAGCTACTCACACAAATTCTTTGCATTTTGCTCTCCGCTCCTCGGCGCTGAACTGCACAAGGGAAACGGACACCGGGTTAGATTCAACTCAGACCCGAAGTACCCCCAATTCGTGGAGAGAGTCGAGGGAATTCAACTTCCCAAACCAGAGCGGAAAAAACGGTCTGCCGAGAAAAACAAACAAGACCGCAACGAAAGCTGAATACGATGCAACAATTCTGCGTGCGGCCTCTTGGCCGAAGGTGGGGACGCGTTTGCAGCCATTCGCGCGCAACTGATGAGCGTCCATCTCCCCAATGCTAGGGTGTGGTCGCGGAGGGGGGAACTGGACTCGCCGCGCGCTGTTCCACTAGCCGCAACAAATAATTCGCAAGCATGACTAAGTCAACTGCGTCTTCCGGCTTGCTAATCGCAGCAATTCGGTGGCTCGTCGGATTCTTGAACAGCCCCATCGCGCCCGCGAATAAATCCGCTGTCGCCTGCTGTTCGGCAGCCACTAACGAGGTATCAGTCAACGGTCCAGTGTTTGGGGTGAATGCCGTTCTCATTAGAGCGATTCCGACCATCGTTTGGGCGAGTTTCGCGGCGTCGCGTACTGCGACTTCGACGGCACGAAACGCTTCAAAGACGACTGTGTCATAGTGCCCGCGAATGAACAGCGCGAGCGTACTTGCTGCGATTGCGGGATGCAGCGTCCTTCTTGGAAACAACATGCTGTGCCTATAGGCGTCGAAGTTCTCCTTCACCAGAAGAGAGCGCCCTCTTGGCGTCACACAAACCCAGTCTCTGTCATGACCTGCCGGTGTCATGAGCAAACCCTCGCGTTCGAGCCAAAACCATGCGGCCATCAAGGCCGCATTGACCCTGTCTTTATACTGGGGCGGATATCCGTTTCCGGGTGACGCACCTACGGTGAACACATTCCCATGTTTGATAGGCTGTTCAGGAATACCCGTCACGTACGCCGAACCTGAACAAATGTATTGCAGTAACACTGGCGCGAGTTCTTCGGGCTCCAGCGATATTAAAATTTCCGGGTCTGGAATCAGTTCGTGAATTGCAGGCATACTCAGACTCCTCGTGCCCGGGCAGTGTAACACCTATCACTTTTAGATATGGCATACAAGCTGCCTGCGTTTGGACAGCGCATGATAGAATCCGCGCCACGGAGGAACTCCCTCACAGCACCGTTTCACACGACCGAAAAACTCAATCAATAGGAGTGGGCTCGTATGGTGTCGGCAGCAGAGACTGTCATTTTTGAAGCGTTTGTTGCCGCTTGTCCAGACTTCGCGGGGCGCAAGTTGAAGTGCGAGCGGGGAGCAGACCCGCCGGATTTCGTCGGTACTGACGCCGAAGGCAAACGTGTCGGAGTCGAGTTGGGCGAATGGCTGAACGAAGAGCAGATGGGGGCTTCAGTTGCGCGTGAACGGAAGAAGGATAGTTTTATGAACGCGCTGAAAAGTGAAGAAGTGGAGCCGCCGACTAATGTCGGCATGGTCTGGATGGGCAGACCCGACCATGTTCGGCTGCGTGCCGAAGACGTGGGCCAGTTTCAAAAAGAGATTTTCGCTTGCGTCGCCGAAATTGATGCGCGCTGGCAAGAAAACGAGGAGTGGCACAGTCCGCAGGGTCATCAGATAACAGACCTTTCAAAATATCCGACCGTCGCTAAATATCTCGCTACACTCAGGTTCATTCCCCGAGAACGCATGCCTACGATTAAAGGCATCGCGTGGCTCAGCTTTCCCGGAGAAGGAGGTGCGTACACTCCGCGGGACGCTGTTGACGCCCTGCTCGCGCTAATTCGCAAGAAGACAGAAAAATATGCTGACCTGCACGAGAAGCAGAATCTCGCGGAGTTATACTTGGTGGCCTTTTACGACCGCGCACTCATTCACAATACTCCGTACATCGCGCCACATTTCGGTTGGGATGAAATTGCGGCGATAGCGAGCGCGGAGATTGCCAAGAACCCCGGAGCATTTCAAAGGGTCTTTCTGTTCAACTCCTTGCCTGAAGACCGAACAGTTACTCTGTTGTGGCCCAACTAGTTTGGACCGCGTTCGTTACCCAGCCGTAAATCGGCCATTCTCTTTCTAGCTTATATCCCAGCGACGTGACCACCGAATCCAAGGGTTCCGTTATGACGCTTGCATCGAGATTCGGCGGTTGGTCTTCCATACGATAGCCCTAAGCCAGCATCGCCTGATATCGCAGCTTGTACACGTCGTCGGCTTCCTCCGCATAACCGCCGCACAAGTTCGCAGTCCATGTTCCTGAGAAGCCCCTGAAGCGGCGCTTGTACGAGTCGGGCATCGAATTCTTCGAGCCGCGACACATCTTGTTGGGTCATCGGGAATTTTCTCCCCTAGCTCCGAGCCGACTAAACCAAAGGCACAATCTCATTACTCGTGCCGTTGACCTTGACGTAGAGGGCTTGTCGGATTTCAAAACGCTGGCCCTTCATCTCGCAACTCACAACCACATCCATCTCTGTCTCGAAAAAAATCCCGGCGTTCGAGTTCATCTTCACCAGACTAGCAGCAGGATTTCTCTGGTGAACGATGGTCTTTCCGAACGACATGGACGTGCGTGGTGCCACTCTCCATGTGCTCGGGTCGTCTGGCGTCAGCGGCTCGGTGAGTTCAATTTTTCCGTCTCTTCCGGCGAAGAGCCGTACCTCACGGATAAAAATCGACTCGTCATCGTCGTTGGTGTATCTCAGAACAAAATTCGAAACGTGGCCGCGCTCCAGAGCGACCCGCAGCTTCGGCGTTGCCGAGGGTCTTACCGGTGAGGGAAGGCTTGTCGAGGTTGAGAGAGAGTCACCCAAATCATTCTCACGGGATTCGCGGTCTCGCACGAAGTCACGGTTGAGTTCCTCAACTTCGGCCATCAGGTCGTGCGGGAACAACACCGTTGCAATTCCCGCCTTTCTCAATGCCCGCTGGCCTCGCCCGCTTATCCTGTCGTCGGGGTCGAGCATTCCAATGACGACACGGGCGACTTTCCTTTCCGCCAAGCGACTCGCGCAAGGAACCTTGGGATGTTTGCGTGCAGTGCACGGTTCCAAAGTTGTATAAACCGTTGCGCCTGACAACGACACATCCGTCAGCTTTTTCTCCAACGCGATGTATTCCGCGTGACACTGCGGAATTTCCCCTCGGTGGGCTGATGCGAGAATGTGCCCGTCTTTGACGACCACCACACCAACTCTTGGATGGACGCGGTCATCCTCGGGCACGCTCTTTCGAGCTTCCTCGATGGCTAGTCGTGAGAACTTCCGGTCGTCTGTCTGGGCCGGAAGAGAGGCGTCCAGAATTGGGATTGCCGGTGCTCTAATCTCTTCTGGTTCGACGCCGGTCCGACCCTGAGAGTCAGGAATGAAGTACATTCGAAGGGACTTTTCTATTGCTCTTCGCACGTTCTTGTCCGCTACGCAGTCTTCGAGAGCCTCGTAACTTAAATTCCAGAGCTTTGTCGTACCCCCCATCCGGGCTTCCATGGTGCAAATCTCGCGGTTGATGTTCGCCGTCCACTTTATAGGGGCGTCCAGCCTCATACCGCGTTCTGCCAAGAGGCGAGCCACGATGTCTTCGACCCATCGTTGCCCCTTTAGCAGTTCGTCCCGTGACATTGCCTCTCCGTTCCCCTCCGCTGTCCGTTGCTCCGCCACTCGGGGCTTGCGTAATTCGTTTCGACCATTGGGCGATATCATTATGTTTGCAAGGGCTATTAGACTAGCACCGTCTCGCAACGGAACGCCCTTAATCATTTCCGTTTGAAGTAGAGCATCAAATGATTTCAGCCACTCTTCCTGAGGTACGTTAGGAAATCGCGGGAGAAGAAAATCGTACAGATTTTTGAATTGCATAACGTCCGGAAATTGTTCATCCAGTCGCTGTAGGAGTGCGATGGCTAGTTTTTCGTTGTACATTGGTTGTCTGTCACCTGGCGGAACCTCCGCTCTATTCTACGATTAAACTTCCGGAATCAATTGACCCGACGTTTTTTGAGCGTCGAACACTCTCGGAAGTATCGTCTAAATTGGCGGTCCTTCTCTCCGACCCACGCCGCAGCATTCTGGCCTTCGCGGACCATGTCCATGAGGCGTTGGTTCAAGAAATTCCTTTGGTAGTGAAGCACGGTATTACGAAATCGTTTTAAGAGTTCGAGATTTGGTGAAGCGCGCATTGAGTCGAGAGCTAATTTTGCGGACTGGTAGTTTTCCTTGTTGTAGTCTCCGCGAATGCAAATTGGACAAAAACTGCGGGAATTACGGGAAGAGAAGCGTTTTTCGCAAGGGTACGTCGAGCACAAGACGGGTCTTCTTCGCCGCTAAGCAGCCTTGTGGTCGGGATGCGTACGCCCGCCTTCGAAAATTACGTTCTTTCCAAAGCGGCACATCGGCGAGTTGTACACAATTGACCTGGAAGAGCTGCGGGCGACGGAATCGGTCTTGTGTAGGAAAGACCCCCCTGAAAACACAAGCTGACTCAGATGGTTGCGTTTTTCTGACATCAGCGCACCATTTGCTACCGAATCGAGGAAGGACGCCCGTCCATCGCGCTTTGCGCCCAAGCCAAGAAAGACCTGTTCGGGAATAAGGTTTATGTGCGTCCAGATTACAGCTGGGTGCGAGCGGCTGAACTGTTTACGCGCCGCTTCGTTCGTGGTTTGGATAATCTTCCGACCTAGTTGTATTGGCTTGCTTGAGTCAAGTTCCACGATAAGCTTGGGATGATTAGGATTCACCAAAACTATAGTTCTGCGCATCCCAGCATGAACGTACGTTGCCAGCGTCAGTTTATCCGTCGTCATGTCTGGAACAACGCCAATAAATCGTATTTGCGCTTCAGGGAGAACAAGTCCCGTCTTAGTTCGAGCGACCGTGCTGAATGCCGAAACCAATCGTTGAAGCTCCGTCCGGTCGGGCGAGAGAATCGACGATAACGTTGTCCCAATAACGGGAATTGCGCTGATGTCGTTCCACTCGAAATGTTGTTTGATTTCGACCAGGAGCTTATCAAGATTTTCTGGCTTGATGGGCCAGCCGGTGAACGCCGAAATCGCCTTAGCCTCGACTTCATACGTCATGCCGTCTTTTGTCACAAGAAAGTCGAAAGCTCCGCCTTCCTCTAAATCGTGGAAACCGATGTCCCAACCACGCTTGTTGAGATTTGCGGCGACCGCCAGTTCGTGTCGAAGCGGCCACAAACCTTCGTCTAGACCCTTCTTGATGCGGCCCAGCAACACTGCCTTACCCTTTTCAGAGAGTGCCGGTATCGTTTGGCCGAGCCCAAGTAAGAAGTCCGTACCTGCGTGGCAGCTTTCCGGGAGCAGGGTAAATCTCCCTGAACATTGCGTGCGCAATCTTTCGAGGTTCAAAAGGTTCAATTCCAAACCAAAGATTGCATCATCGAACGGGGTCACGAAGCCTTTCGAGTTCAAATCGGTTCCGATTTTCTCTAACGCCTGCCGATACTCTTTCTCGCCAATGAAATCGACGACAACCGCCACGTCGTGGGAGAAGTCATCTAGGCCGTTAATCTCTCGATACCGCATTTTTCACTTCCTTGACCCCATCTGGCGGCTTGTATTCAAGCATATTTCAGCTAACGCCGGAGAGTGAACGCGTGAATTAACTCGTAAACTAATAATCCGAAACAGAGCAGCCTTAAGACCAGAATCTCCGCGGCATCTATAATAGGTAATCCTGCTTTCAAAATCGACACAATGCGAGAAACGTTACGCTGGAATTTTGGCATGTCATTACCCTATTTCGCTTTCCGGGCGAGACTTGCCGCAATTTTCCGCGTCTTTTCCGCCGTTACCGTAGTTGCTTTCGCAGATTTGTCCGCTTCTTCCACAAGTTTGCTGATTAAGTCTGGCAGTTTGTCAATTGCAGCGCGTCGCCTATGTCGTGAAGCTTCACGGAGAAACTTCTCATCCCACGTTTCGTCCGGGGCATCGTTCCGATAGCTTGAAGTCAACAAACCCCACTTTCCGTCAAGCTTGCCATAGCCAAGCTGTATGACGTTTTCGATGTTGCGGTCGGGGTCTACCGAATCCCTTTCGACTTCAACCCAAACCGCGATTCCTAAATTATAGGACCGCAAGGCTACTTCTACTTGTGAGATAGATTCATTGAGAGAGTCAGACGCTTTATTTAGGGAATCAGATGCAGAGGACAAAAGGCGGAGTGTTGCTTCTAGTTCGGCCATTACGGGCCTCTTTCTGGGGCGGACAGCCCCGATGAATTTCCTTCTTGCAGGCCGACCGTACGAGTCGCCCTGCATTACAAGGTTAATCTATCAATTTGTGCGGGGAATAGTCAACATGGGTTGGTCGTAGGGGGCGATTTCGGCAAGTATAGTGTCGGTTCCTCTAGGCCGTACCATGACAAAACCATGTCAAAATGGTTTCCTTGTGTGAGATATTCTTGTCTCCACAAGTCACGGAAGGAAAATCACTTATTGATTCTACGCAAGTTGTTTATCTGCGCGTCCAAAATCAGAATCCGGCTTACATGGCTCACCCGCCATTTTCAACAGCTTACAAGCGTCAAGCATTCGCTATGGACCTGGGGTGCCCTCGGAAGCGTACCTGTAAATAACCTTGCTTCAAGTCGAGAGAAAACAACAGAGTTTGGTGCTCGTCGTAGTTTCACGTGCACGGAAAGCCGACGATTCGGCAGAGTGGTTGTCTTTCTAACTTCTAGCTGACAAAGTGGCCTCTAAGATACAACGGTGTTGAAAACCGTTGCACTGGCCAATCCGTGAGAGCAGGCGCCACCCAGCGCTGAAGCGCATCAAGTTAAGCGCGAGGCGACGAATCGATCACGCCAGAGTTGAAAGCGATGCGCTTGTATTCGAGAAATTCGTCGATGGCCGCTTGACCGTTGAGGCGGCCGTTGCCGCTTCGCTTGAATCCGCCTTCTTTGAACTCGTCCCACGCGACGGCCCCCAAGGTCCGCAGCTTCAAAAACAATCATGGGGGTCTCCCGCCTAGTTCGGTCTGGAAGAGATTGAGCGTGGGCGCGCTAGCCGCGGAGATGATTTTCGGCGTCTTGGTGCTTCCCGCGCTCGAAGTAAGCCCCGAGGTACCAATTACAAGGGGTTTTTGTACAGATGGATTTGTTAATCGCTGAGTGATCGGTTTGAGAACACGCAAGGACATTTCACGGCTCAGCTGCGCGTGCCAAATAAATACGAACTCCTGCAATCTGCACTCGGTCAGCGCCCGCTGCCGATCGAAAGTGCCGCGACGAGCGCGGCGGGAGCGAACGTAACTTTCAGTTTCGTGGTTGCCTGGTAGCTTGGAACCGGTTGGTTGAAGTAAGCTTAGCGAATCGCAGGTGGGTCATATGGGACCGGATGGACGCATATCCAAAAGCGGGGCGTTTGTGAGTAAAATGATCGTGGCGGAGGGAAGTTCTTGAACGCCGAGTTGGTTGGATCGAGTCGTCAATGAATAAATCCTCGGCATCTGCCTCGCAGGCCGTGATGAAAGCGGAGCCATCGAAGAGCGGTGGCGCAGCGCTTTCGACTGAGCCGCTGCTCAACATTCTGGAACTGATTTTCGCCGGCGCACCCCTCCAGGACGTGCTGGCGTCGATTGCACACCTCGTCGAATCGCAAGTTGAAGGGATGCTGTGCACGATCTGGTTGCCTGACGCGGACGGCAAGTACGTTCGGTGCGCGGCGGCGCCGAGCATTCCGAATTTTCGCGACCAGGTTGGAGTGATGGCGATCGGGCCGAAGGGCGCGTCGTGCGGCACGGCGATCTACCGGAAGCAGCCGGTCTTCGTGCATGACATTCTAACCGACCCTATTTGGGATGATTACCGGCATATGGTGATTCCGTTCGGGATTCGCGCGGTCTGGTCGCGACCACTCTTTGCGCGCGACGGAAAGGCGCTCGGCACGTTTGCGATGCACTACCGCGAAGCGAAGAGCCCGGAGCCGATCGACATTCAGATGATCGAGAACGCAAGCCACATCACCGGAATCGCGATCGAGCGGCACCTGAGCGAAGAAAAGCTGCGACGCGAGCGCGACAACGAGGCGAAGCAGAGGCTGTATCTTGAGCAGGAGATTCGTTCGGAGTTTGGATCAATCGTCGGCGAGAGCGCGGCGCTGAAGGAAACGTTGGCTCTCGCGTCGGTGGTGGCGCCAACTGATTCGACAGTACTGATTCAGGGCGAGACGGGAACCGGCAAGGAGCTGATCGCGAGAGCGATTCACGAATCGAGCAGCCGGAAGGACCGCGCGTTCGTGAAGCTGAATTGCGCCGCGATACCGCTGGGGCTGCTCGAGAGCGAGCTATTCGGGCACGAAAAGGGAGCGTTCACCGGAGCAATTGCCCAAAAAGCGGGACGCTTCGAACTGGCGGACAAAGGCACACTCTTTCTCGACGAAGTGGGAGATATTCCGCTGGAGCTGCAAGCAAAGCTTCTTCGCGTTCTGCAAGAGCATGAATTCGAGCGACTGGGCAGCAACCGAACACACAAGGTGGATGTGCGGCTGATCGCGGCGACGCACCGGAATCTGGCGTCGATGGTGAAGCAGGGAACGTTTCGTGAGGACCTTTATTACCGGCTGAAGGTGTTTCCGGTGAACCTCCCTGCGCTGCGGCAGCGAGCGGGCGACATTCCAAAGTTAGTGCGGCATTTTGCGGCGCTGTACGCGCGGCGGATGAACAAGACGATTGAGGAAATTCCGGCAGAGACACTGGAGGCGTTGGTGCGCTACCGGTGGCCCGGGAACGTCCGCGAGCTGCAGAATTTTATCGAGCGCGCGGTGATTCTCTCGCCGCACTCGGTGCTGCGCGCTCCGATTTCGGAGCTCGAGTCTTACGCGCCGCAGCGGGTGGCCGAGCCGCCGATGACGGATCTTGCGCAGGTGGAGCGCGACCAAATCGTCCGCGCGTTGGTAGCAACCGACTGGGTGATCGGCGGCCGAAAGGGCGCGGCGGAGCGGCTGGGTATGAGGCGGACCTCGCTCGTTTACAGGATGAAGAAGCTGCGCATCGAACGCACTCCGTCACAGTAATTCGACTTTGCGGTTCTCGAATGCATCCCGGCAGCTTCGCTACATCTGACAACCGTCGTGACGGAAATCCGCTGGGTGACGAATTTTCGTCGCGGATTCGTCAGTCTTCCGAAGATAAGCGTTCTTCCGCTTGGTCGTCAACTCTGCCTTTTCAAATGACTTAAACAAGACCGCGCGGCCGCCGAGGGAGCTGCGCCTTTTGGTCTGGCAGTTGCACTGCTGTCGGAGTTTAGATGCCGAGGAGCTTTTATGACGAAAACCAACCCAACGAACGGGCAAGGCTGCTGCACACCGACGACGATACACAACGTCGACGCCGACGGCGTGAATGTGTTCTACCGGGCTGCGGGAGATACGTCCGCGCCGGTCGTGTTGTTGCTGCACGGATTTCCAGCGTCGTCGTTCATGTTCCGTGAACTGATCCCGCGCCTCGCGGACGACTACCGCGTGATCGCGCCGGATTTGCCGGGCTTCGGATTTACAAAAGTTCCCGCAGAGCGAAATTACGTTTACACATTCGACGCGCTGGCGAAGACGATCGACGCGTTCACCGACGCCCTGAAGCTCAAGCGCTACGCGATTTACGTGTTTGACTACGGCGCGCCGACCGGATTTCGTTTGGCGACCGCGCATCCGGAGCGGATCACAGCGATCGTTTCGCAGAACGGCAACGCGTATGAGGAAGGACTTGGCGACGCGTGGGGACCGATCCGCAAATATTGGTCCGAGCAGACCACTGAGAACCGCGAAACGATCCGAAAGGCCATTCTGAATCTGGACGGAACGCGCTGGCAGTACACCCACGGCGTGGCGAACCCGGACAGCGTGCCGCCCGAGTCGTACACGCTGGATACGGCGCTGCTCGAACGGCCGGGCAACAAAGACATTCAGCTCGACCTGTTCCTGAATTACGCATCGAACGTGAAGCTCTATCCGAAATTCCAGGAGTATTTCCGCAACTCGAAGCCGCCGCTACTTGCGATTTGGGGGAAGAACGATCCGTTTTTCATTCCGGCCGGGGCGGAAGCGTTTCGCAAGGACATTCCGAACGCGCAGGTTCAATTTCTCGATACGGGACACTTCGCGCTGGAAACGCACGTGATCGAGATCGCCGCCGCAATGAAGGAGTTCCTCGACAACGCGCTGAGGGCGGGCCACGCGGGCGCTGGTCGATAGCGGAAGCAGTAGCCACTCGCAGTTGATTGTCGAACGAATTCGAACGGAAGCGAAAACGATGGAACGTCGGAAGTTTCTGGGAACGCTCACGGCGGCATCGCTAGGTGTCGCGCTGGGAGGCAAGCTTGCGCGAGCGGAAAACGCCGCGCATGCCAGCGCGAGTGCAGCAGCGCCGGCAATGAAAGGGAGTGGGTTTCCTGAGAACTCGACAATCGTGCTGGTACATGCAGCGTGGGCGGACGGCTCGTGCTGGAGCAACCTGATTCTGCCTCTCGAGCGGCACGGGCTGAAAGTGATGTGTGCACCAATTCCGCTGACGTCACTCAGCAACGACGGGATGGCGTTGAGCTGGGCACTTGAACGGACTGCGGGCCCTGTTGTGCTGGTGGGACACGCGTACTCCGGTGCCGTGATCGCCGCCGTGAAGGAAGAACGAGTGAAATCGTTGGTCTATGTGACGGCTCTCGCGCCGGATGAAGGCGAGACGGTTGCGAAGGTGTTCTATCGGGATACGCCAAGTCCTCAGCAGCCAAAGATGGTTCCCGATGCACACGGTTTCGTGTGGATGCCAGACGACGCATTTCGCGAGGCGCTCGCGCAGAAGGCGTCGGCGGATCAAGCCAAGATAGCCGCTGCCGTGCAGCGTCCGATTTCCGTTCAGTGCATTCAAGAGCCCGCGCCCGCGCCGCTGTGGAGATCAAAGCCTTCGTGGTATCTGATCGCGGAAGACGACCTGATGATCAACCCGAAGACGCAGCGTTTCATGGCGGACCGGATGCACGCGATGGTTCGGCCGCATCCGGTGGATCACACGCCCATGTACGCATCACCGGCCGTGGTGGTTGACGTGATTCTGGAAGCTGCGCGCAAGACACTTTCGCAGTAGGAACAGAGTCCATGGACGTGAAACCTGTCGCCGTCGTAACCGGTGCGAGCCAGGGAATCGGGAAAGCCACGGCGCTGAGGCTGGCACGCGACCGGCCCGGCTTTGACCTGAGCGACTTTTTCCCGGTGAAGGTTACGAAGAAAGAGGAGGACACTGTGGAACGTCGTGAGTTTATAAATGTGATTTCATCGGCATCGTTTGCGGCGACGCTTGGTGGTTCGTTCGCGGATTTCGCCCGGGCGCAGGATCCCGCACCCGGACGCGGCAAAGCCAGCGACACAGAATCGTTCGATAGTTCGCAGGTGGATGTGGCGGGGAACACGATTTACGTCCGGCGCTACGGAAAGGGGCCGGCCATCTTGATGGTGCACGGATTCCCGCGGACGAGCTTGATGTGGCGGCATCTTACTCCGCAGCTTGCGGAAAGTCACACGGTGATTTGCGCGGACCTTCGTGCGTACGGCCGCAGCGGAACACCGGCGTCTACAGACGATCACATTCCGTACTCGAAGCGCGTGATGGCGAAAGAACTGGTGGACGTGATGACGAAGCTAGGCTTTCCGACTTTTACGCTCATCGGCCACGATCGCGGGGGACGCGTTTCTTATCGCATGGCGCTCGATCACCCAAAGAGCGTTGAACGCCTTGCCGTCTTCGACGTGATTCCGATATACGAAGCATGGAGCCGGACCGATGCGCGATTCGCTCAAACCTACTGGCCTTGGATTCTCTTGAGCCAGAAGCAGCCGCTGCCGGAAAGTTATTTGCTCGGCGCACCCGATGCTGTTTACCACAACCCTTTCGGGCAAGGCTCGTTCGGGGCGGAAATTCTCGAAGAGTACGTGTCGAATTACCGAGATCCGGCGCGCGTGCACGGAATCTGCGAAGAATATCGAGCCGCTGCGACGGTCGACGTGGAGCACGACCGCGCGGACAAAGAAGCTTCGCGACGAATTGAATGCCCGATGCTGCACCTGTGGGCTGAAGGCGGGCCTCTCGACACGTTTTACGCGAAAGAGGGTGGGCCGCTGGGAATCTGGCGCCACTGGGCTCCGCGCGCTCACGGCCAGGCAATGAAGGGTGGGCACTTCTTCCCGGAAGAAAACCCGAACGACACGGCGGTACTCATCAAACAGTTCCTCACTGCGTAAAACGGCCCTTGCGAATGGATCTTGCGGCGAGGGTGTTCCGGCGCCGCGAAAATTAAGGAGAGATAGAGATGAAAACATGGATGAAAATTGCGCTTGCGGTGGTCGTGGTGTTGATCGTCGGGTTGTGGTACTGGTTCCGGCCTGACCGGCTTTTCAGCAATGTAAGAGTGGACGAAGCGATGCCAGCGGCCCAAGGCGCAGCGGCGGCTACCCTGCCGATCGAGTCGGGAACGTTCTACACGATTCTGCATCCGACATCGGGTACAGCGACGATCTATAAGATGGCGGACGGGACGCACATGCTGCGGTTCACGAATTTCGATACGTCGAACGGGCCGGACGTACACGTCTACATGGTCGCCGCGGACGATGCCAAGGATGCGCCGACCGTCGAACGCGCTGGATTCGTCGATCTGGGAGTGATCAAAGGAAACGTCGGCGACCAAAACTACGTACTGCCAAGTGATTTGGACTTGGCGAAATACCGCGCGGTGTCCATTTGGTGCAAACGATTCAGCGTGAATTTCGGCGCCGCGGCACTGAAGCCAGCCCAAGTGTCGGCGATTCAATAGGTAACCCGAACTCACAACCATTTTTATGGATCGCAGAATCTGCGCTGTAGTATCCTCCGACCTCACCAACGAAATTGCATAGGCGGCGAAAAAAGCTCTACGGCGCTCCCGTCCGAACAAAGTACATGAACCGAAATTCTAGAAGAGTCATGCTCGGAATTTTGGCCGGCGGTATTGCCAGCACTGTGCTTATTTACACTGTCCCTCCACCTTTGGCCGGAGCGCTGCTGGCGATTATTGTTGGTGCGGCCTATTCCGCGAGCGTGTCTAACACTCGCGGCGCCTATGTTGACAACATGATGACCGCGGCGGCACTGGGCGTGCCGCTGTGGGCTTTGATCAGCGTCGTTGCGATACCGCTGATCGCCCACAGCGCCCCGGATTGGAGTGCGGAGCAAATGCGCACGCACTTTCCAGCTCTTGTGGGCTGGGTTCTATATGGGGCGTTCCTCGGTTTGCTCACGCAAGGATTCAAGGATCTCGCCGACCGGATCTTCGGACCCGAACCTGAGCGCGCCAATAGCTTGCCGAAAGAGATGAAGCGCATCGTGATCATCGGCGGAGGATTTGCGGGTATGAAGACTGCCGAAAGCCTCGAGCATCAGTTCTTGCGCGACCGCTCTGTGATCATCACCCTCATCAGCGAAACGAATGCCCTTCTGTTTACACCAATGCTGGCGGAAGTTGCGGGCAGCAGCCTGGAGCCGAGTCATATCAGTACGCCACTGCGTTCAAGTCTCCCGCGCACGAACTTCGTTCGCGCGACCGTTGAGAGCGTGGACCTGGAAAAGCAGAGAGTGAAATTGACAGCGACCCCAAGCTCCAGCGAAGGCGCGCCGCGCGAAATTCCTTACGATCAACTGGTGCTCGCGCTTGGCGCTGTCTCGAATTACCTGGGCATGGCGGACGTCCAGAAACACGCGCTCGACTTCAAGAGCCTGTTGGACGCGATCCGAGTCCGCAATCGCGTGATTGAAATGTTCGAGCGGGCGGACAGCGAGGCGAATCCCGAGGTGCGGCGCCGGCTGTTGACATTTGTGATCGCCGGAGGAGGCTTCGCCGGCGTCGAGCTGGCTGGGGCACTCAACGATTTCGGCCGCGGGATTCTGGCCGACTATCCGAACCTGCGGCCCGAGGATTTCAAAGTCATCCTGGTGCACTCAAGAGATCACATTCTTCCGGAGCTTAGCGAATCGCTCGGGCGGTATGCGCAGGGAAAAATGGCCGCTCGCGGCGTGATTTTCCGCCTCAACGCGCGCCTCACGAATTTCCAACCCGGCCTCGTGGTGCTGAGCGACGGAGAAATCCCGGCGGAAACGCTGGTCTGGACAGCCGGCACTGCTCCGAATCCGCTTCTGCACGCTCTTCCCATTGAACGGGACAAGCGCGGCGCCGTGATCGTGCAGACCACACTCGCGATCAAGGATCATCCGGGAGTCTGGGCATTGGGCGATTGCGCGGCGGTGGTGGACGGCGTCACTGGCAAGCCTTGCCCGCCAACCGCGCAATTTGCAATTCGCGAAGCTTCCGTACTAGCGAAGAACATCCGCGCGTCTCTCGAAGGCGCGCCCTTACGCGCATTCCATTTCAATTCTCTTGGTGCCCTGTGCGTCGTCGGCCACCAGACTGCTTGCGCTGAGTTGTCGATTCCCTTTGCGCGCACGAAGTCCATGCGCTTTTCCGGCTTGCTGGCATGGGCTATGTGGCGAGGAATCTATCTCTCGAAGCTGCCAGGGTCGGAACGTAAGATTCGCGTCCTGATGGACTGGACAGTCGAGCTTTTCTTTCCGCGCGATATCGTTCAGACCATCGATCTGAAATAGAGTCTGCACCGTGAACAAAGATTCGAAGGCAATCGCACCTGAAATTGCCGCAGTGGCGAAACGTCCCGCGCTTTGGATGGACGCCCTGCTCGGCCTGCTCGCCGGTTTTGTCGGCGGCTTGCTCTGCAAAGCTGCGCTTGGTTCGTGGACGACGCGCCATTTTGTCCTCGCGTCCCTATTCGGGCTGGTCTTCGGCTTTTTCTTTTCGAAGAGAGCTACGAGTCCCGGGGCCGGTCTCACCTGGAGTCTTGGGTTTGCATTTTTCCTGTGGCTCGTGGTTCCTGCAGGTCTCGGCCATCTGCTTCCCGGTAGTCGCCACGCCGAAAGCATGTTCGGAGACGCGCAGGAACACTTTCCGGAGTTGGTGGCTTACCTTGTCTACCTTGGAACGCCGGTGGGGCTTATTCTGGGCATTTGTGGCGCCATCCGCGGCAAGACGAACCAGCCGGCGTTCAGTTGGGGGCGAGCCATTATTGTCGGTGGCTTCTCAGGTCTGCTCGGCGGAATGATATTCGGGCGCTGGATGTCTGCGGGAGATTTCTTCCCGTTGCTTGGGGGATTGGGAGTGATTCATTCACACGACACGACGGTCGCACTGCATTTCGGGATTGCCATCTTGATCGGTGCAACGTACGGACTGCTCTTTCAGCGGGACGTTCGCGGATTCGGTTCGTCGATGGGTTGGGGCCTGGGCTACGGAATTTTCTGGTGGTTCTTTGGCCCGCTCACGATGCTGCCGTTGGTCAAGGGATCAGGTCTCGACTGGTCCGCAGATCGAGGTACCGCACTTTTTGGCTCCCTGGTCGGCCACATTCTCTATGGCCTGATCGTCGGAGTGGCCTACGCCACAGCGGATCGGGTTTGGGTGCGCTTGTTTATTCAATCGGATCCTCTGAATCGTGAACCTGAAGGCCCCGGCCTGCGTCTTTTTCGATCTCTGCGCTGGGGGGCTTTCGCAGGCCTAGTGGGAGGGCTCGTGGCGAGCCCAATCCTCTTTGCGACCGGTGTTCTCTCATCAGTGGCAGGCCTCGACACGCACCTTTCTGGGTTTAACGGCTTCTTGGTTAATGTGCTCGTGAGTTCTCTGATCGGAATGACGTACGGCCTGCTGTTTCGACATGAAGCTCCCAATTTGGGGCTTGGAGTTATGTGGGGATGGCTCTTCGGACTGATCTGGTGGTACGTCGGACCAATGACTCTTCTGCCGCTGCTTCTGACTGGCGAGTGCGATTGGAGAGCCAGCGCAGCATCGGCGCTGCTGCCGTCTCTGACCGGCCACTTACTTTTTGGTGCTACTACGGCTTTTGTCTTTCTCTTGCTCGAACGACGCTATACGCGCCTTCTCTTCTTGGATCCCCGTGCCGCCGCTCGCGAATTGCGCCGGACCCGTCCCGTGGGAACACCCGCACCCGCCTTGTGGCTCTTCGCGCTTGGGCTCGGAGTCCTATTGCCGATCCTATTGGGCTGATGCCCGTGAATCGCTGCCGATGAAGCACCTGCTCACCAGGCAGTTGCTCTGGCGACTTTCGGCAAACCGTAGCCAGAGCGACGTGCAATTCCGACTTTTATTGTCGTTTGCCAATAACGTCAGGAATGAGCGTCTGCCATCTGAGCAGAGGGTCGGGGTTGGTTGCGGATTTCAACTTCGACCTGTTCCTCCGCGGGGCGCGAGTGTCACTCCAGTGTCACTCAAAACGCGGTATTCAACTGTGACATGACTGTGCCATCAAACCTGTTTTGGCTGCCAAAACTGACTCAATTGACAGAAGAGATTTATTGATTCTACGGAAGTTCTTGAAAACACAAATGGCCCGAAGAATCCGGCTTACAGGCTCACCCGCTTATTTTATTGAATTTGCAGACTTTCTTGGCTTGTCTGAGTATTCAGCGCACCGCAGATTGACCTTCCGCACGCTGCAAATCGAAGTGCGATTAGAAGTGCTTTGCAGACGCCTGTTTGGACCTAGAAGAAGATCGCGTTCTATAGGGTTTTGTGTTTGTTTCTTCTTGACAGTTACCCACAAATGATTTAAACCAACACAATTTCGTTTTCTGCCCTGCGAGGGTTCGCGGATGGTCAAGGAGGCAGCGATGAGGTTTCATCAGAAGCGGCAATTGAAGGTAATGGTACTGGTTCTCGCGGCTGCGGCAGTCCTTTGCAGCATGCCGATGGAATTGCACGCGCAGTCGCATAACCCCTTGGCCTTCACGTTTGATGGTCCTGTTCGCGGGACAGTGAATTCGGGGGGCGTTCATGAATTCCTGGGAATTCCTTATGCCGCGCCGCCGGTCGGGAATCTGCGCTGGCGTCCGCCGGTACCGCACGCTCCCTGGTTCCAGACGCTGAACGCAACACAATTTGCGAACCACTGCCCGCAGCCAGCGTCGCCGTTTGGGATTGAGTCCACAACTGAGGACTGCTTGTTCCTAAATGTATTCACGCCCGATTCAAAGGATTTCCGCCTGCGGCCAGTGATGGTGTGGATCCACGGAGGCGCGCTGGTCACTGGAGAGAGCAATGACTACGATCCGACGGTGATGGTGCAGGACGGAGTGATCGTCGTCACCATTAATTACCGGCTTGGAGCGCTGGGCTTTTTGGCGCATCCAGCATTTGCCGCGGAAAAGACCGATCCGGATCACGATTTTGACATCGATCCCAACTCGGCCGGTGATTACGGGCTGATGGATCAACAACTGGCGCTGCGCTGGGTCCGCGACAACATCGTGTTTTTCGGCGGCGATCCGTTGAATGTGACGATCTTTGGCGAGTCGGCCGGAGGGCTCAGCGTTTTCTCGCAGCTCGCCTCGCCCTCGGCCGCCAACCTGTTTCAGAAAGCCATTGTGGAAAGCGGAGCGTATGCGTTGACCACGCAGACGCTGGCAACTGCAGAGGCGGCGGGAGCCACGTTTGCAACAGCCGCGGGATGCAGCAGCCAAACGGCGGCGTGCTTGCGCGCGCTACCGGTGAGCACGATTCTCGCAAACGAAAACCCTGCCGGATACACGCCTAACATTGATGGCGAGTTTCTCCCGCTCTCCCTCGGGACTGCGCTGGCCGCCGGCCAATTCCATCACGTCCCGGTAATTCAGGGAGGGAATCACGACGAATGGCGGCTGTTCGTGGCGCTGGATTTCGATTTCGTTAGCGGACCGATCGAGAATAATGAGGCGGCCTATGAAGCGGCGCTGGCGACTCTGGTTGGACCCGCGGCTCACATCGTCGCATTAGAATATCCGCTGGCGACTTTTCCTTCCGCCGATCTCGCATTCGGCGCGGCGGGAACGGACGTGGTGTTCGCTTGCCCGGCTCTGAGCGCGGACTTGTCGATGTCGCAGTTTGTTCCGCTCTCGACGTATGAGTTTAACGACGAGAACGCGCCGGAGGATTTTCTGCCTCCGGTGAGCTTTCCTTACGGCGCGGCGCATGCTTCCGAGCTTCAGTATCTGTTCAACTTGCCGATTACGGTGCCGCGTCCGCCACTCAACAGCCAGCAGCTTCAACTTTCCAGCGCGATGCAGCACTACTGGACGAATTTCGCAAAATTCGGCACTCCCAACGGTTCAGGTGTGCCGCCGTGGCTGGAATTTAGCCCAGTTGCCCTAAATTTCCAGTCGCTGATTCCGCCGTCGCCGGTGGAAGAGACGAATTTTGCGGCGGCGCACAAGTGCGCGTTCTGGGCCGCTCTGCTGGCGGCGCAGTAAAGCCCGTCCGCCGTTTGCGGGCGAGCGCAGCAATCTGATGTGCGTAAGGCGGGGCGAAAATGCGTTTGCCTCGTCCCGCCTTACGCGTCCTTCGAGGCCAGTCGCCAAGAGCGTCAGAGAATATTCACCAACCCATCGCGCAGAATCCCGTTGATCAGGCGCTGAAAATCGAAAGAGATTCTCTTAGCCAAACAAGAGATGAGAGAGTGGTGCGTTATTAGCGCAAGCGCGAGCGCTCGTCGTTCTTCACCAAGTGAAGGAGCAGATAAGTTTTTGTGAGGCTCCAGGCGAGAGTTGCGGCCGCCGGGTGGTAGCTGGGCCGAGCGTCGCAGAAAAAACCGTGGTCGGCATTTGAGAATTCGACGTTCACATACGGTTTGTCCAGGCGCTTGCATTCGTCCACGATGGCGCGAGTTTGCTCCGGGCCGATGTGTTTATCCAAGCCGCCCCAGAAAAACAGAATCGGCGCATGCAGGTCAGCGACTCTCGGAAGCAGCGTGGGAGCGATATTTCCGCCGTAAAATGAGATCGACGCTTGCAGCGGAAGTGTCGCGCTGGCCAGAAAAGAAGCTCGCCCTCCCATGCAGAATCCGATGCTGGCGATTTTGTCAGGCGTGACATGCGCGCTGTTTTTCAGCCATTCGCAAGCGGCTCGGATATCTTCGATCGTGCCCTTCTCGGTCATTGCCTTCATGTGCGGCATGACGGACGGGAAGTCGTCATATTTCCCTTCGAAGCCCGGACCGCTGCGATGGTAGAGTTCGGGAGCGATCGATACATAGCCTTCGCGTGCGAGCCGTTCCGTAACGTCTCGAATATGGGCATTCACTCCGAAAGCTTCTTGGAAAACGAGCAATCCTGGATACCGGGTATCCCCCGATGGACGCGCTACGTATGCGTTCATTACGGTTCCATCGTCCACTTTCAGCGAGATTCTTTCGGTCGTGATATTTTCCATCAAATGGCCCCTTGGTTCATGCACTATGGAAACATACTTCGCTCGGGCGAGCTAAGTAGAAATGTAAAAGATTCGTCCCTGGACGATTTTATAGACTTGTCCTTGCCAAAGGAACACGAATCAATCTTTACCAAGTCTGCATCCAACTTGAGCATGGAGGCTCCACGATGAGTTTGAAACAGTATGTGACGCTCGGACGCTCGGGTCTTCGAGTAAGCCCGCTTGCGCTTGGCACGATGACATTCGGCACTGAGTGGGGATGGGGGAGCGAACCCGCGGTGGCGCACCAGGTGTTCGATCGCTACATCGAACAGGGCGGAAATTTTGTCGACACGGCAGACGGCTACACCATGGGGAAGAGCGAAGAATTGGTGGGCCAATTCATCGCAGAACGCGGTTTGCGCGAACGCGTGGTGCTCGCAACAAAATTCACTTTTAATGGCGATCCAAGCAATCCGAACGCGGGTGGAAACGGCCGCAAAAATATTTATCGCGCGCTGGAAGGATCTCTGCGCCGCCTCAAAACGGACTATATCGATTTGTACTGGATGCACGTGTGGGACAAGATTACGCCGGTGGAGGAAGTACTCTTCACGATGAACGATCTTGTGCGCGAGGGAAAGATTCGCCACTTCGGATTTTCGGATGTTCCGGTGTGGTACGTGGCGCGTGCGCAGACTCTGGCGGAACAGCAAGGCAAGGAGCGGCTGATCGCGCTTCAATTGGAGTATTCACTTGCCGAGCGGAATATCGAACGGGAGCATGTACCGGTTGCGCAAGAACTTGGAATCGGCATTTGTCCCTGGAGTCCGCTGGCGGGCGGCTTTCTCAGCGGGAAATACAAGCGAGAAGGAAGCACGGGACGAGGCGACGGACGGCTTGACCAAGCGAAGTTCGCGCAGCTTTTTGACAGATTTACCGAGCGCAATTGGAAAGTGCTGGACGTTCTTCTCGATGTAGCCAAACAGCTCGATAGGAAACCAGCGCAAGTAGCGTTGAATTGGGTTTCAACGCAGCCTGGAATTACTTCCACCATCATCGGCGCTTCGAATGTTCCGCAACTCGAAGATAATCTGAGTGTGATCGAGTTTACGATACCAGCGGAGCTTAGAAAGCGTTTGGATGACGTAAGCGCGATCGAGGTGTTCCACCCATACACATTTTTCGGACCCGCCATACAGAACAGAGTGATGGGCGAAAATCCCGTGCATGCATGGAACCCTGGTCGCCAACAGCTGGCACCGCCAAAAGAATCCGCCGAGAAACCCAAGGCTAATGCGGCGGAAAAGTAGGCGGGACTCCACCTAAATGATATTTTACCGAGGGCCCGCGACAGACCATTTTGACGGGCTGCATTTTTACAATTCAGGGGCAGGTTTGCGCGGCACCGGCAGCGCTCTCCGCTGGCTGGCGAATCGCAAGCCGGGGCCTTGGCGCAAATGGATTGACGAGCCGCCCGGAGCACCTCCGCCTGCGCGAGTCACAGGCGGCGGAATCAGAGCGACGTTTGTGGGCCATTCCACCGTCCTGATTCAAATGGACGGAATCAACATTCTTTGCGATCCGATATGGTCGATGAGGGCTAGCCCATTTTCGTGGATCGGCCCGCGCAGACATCGCGCACCCGGCATTCGCTTCGAAGATTTACCTCCTATCGATATCGTCCTGCAGAGCCACGATCATTACGATCATCTCGACATTCCGACGGTGAAAAGGATCGCGTCAAAGTGGCAACCGAGGTTTGTCATGCCTCTCGGCGTACGCGCTCGATTCGCGCGAAAAAAGATTAGTTCGCTCGAACAAATCAGCGAACTTGATTGGTGGCAATCAGCAAATATGGCAAACAATTTGAAGATCACTTCGGTGCCTGCGAGGCATTTTTCTGGGCGCAGCTTGAGCGACCGAAGCAAGACTCTTTGGTGCGGCTATGTGGTCGAAGGCTCCGCCGGCGCTGTCTATTTCGCGGGTGATACCGGGTACGGTCCGCATTTCGACGAAATCAAGCGCCGCTTCCCGAAATTCCGTCTCGCATTTCTACCCATCGGTGCTTACATACCGGAATGGTTTATGGGGCCGGTCCACATTTCGCCCGCTGACGCAGTCCGCGCGCACGAGGAGCTTGGCGCCGGCACCAGTATTGGCATTCATTTCGGCACCTTTCATTTGGCGGACGACGGCGAAGACGAGCCCGTGAGCGAGCTGCGGCGAGCCTTGGATGCGCGCAAGCCCTCTAATCCCTTCTTCACTCTGGCATCTGGAGAAGGGCGCGATATTCCGCAGGTATAAACGGCCAGGATCGCGCCGGCTATTTCGAAAGCTGTTTGGATTTGCGGACCGGTGGCTTGCGCCGAAGAGGCTTGTCCGAGGGATATGTAACTTTCCTACCGCGTACCCGCGCGAATGAAGTTAGCCTGTGGCGATTTGCGCGCGCCACGCTGATGATGTGGTCCACGGAGAATTTCCTAGCCGCGAGCGAGTCTGCCACAAGCGATCGGTGACAACGCCAGGGCACCGCCTCGGCGCACATCAAGGCGCTGGGCTTATCTTTAGAAAGCTTGATGGCGCGCCTAAGAGCCGCTTCGAATCCGGGTGTTTGCATATAATCCGCGAAGCCGCGAAAGCTCGCGTTGTGCCAGCCTAAGTTTTTGGAATTTGGTTTTGCATGGCGCAGTCCTCCTAGGCCTTTCAGATGTACGTATCCGATCTTTCGGGACCTCAGCGCCGGACCCAGAGTTTCGCGATTGTATTGAGGATTGCGGCGGGAGCGAGGGATCGTGCGGATGTCAATCACGCGGCGAACTCCATGCCCGCGGAGCAAGTCGACCAACTCGTCTAGAGCGCGGGTCGAATGGCCTATCGTGAAAATGGTTTGTTTCTTTGACTTCTTACGAATATCCATACATCACCGATTTATCATACGGCAACCCGCTCCGGCAGCTCGACCTAAGTCAGAATTTTGCTTCGGCAGTGACGCCTGAACAGCGATAATAGAACTGCTTTCGGGATTCGGCAGGGAACTTCGCAGTATGGACTGAGGACGCGATGGCGGATATCAAAGCTCTCTTTTGGGACAATGGCGGTGTGATCCTGACGAACGGCTGGGATCGGCATTCGCGGAAGGCGGCCGTTGAGAAATTTCATCTCGACTGGGCAGATTTTGAGGATCGCCACGAGTTGATGCTTGACGCTTTTGAAACAGGCCGCGCTACTCTGGATCAGTACCTTCATCGCACGGTTTTTTACCGCGAACAAAAATTCACATCTGCGGATTTCAAGGCTTTCATGTTCGATCAGTCGCAAGCATATCCAGAGCCGCTCGCGTTTCTGGGCCGAATTGCCCATACGCGCCGCTTTCTGGTGGCATCGCTCAACAACGAATCGCGCGAGATCAACGAATATCGTATTCAAAAATTCAAGCTGCGAGATTATTTTGAAGCTTTTTTCAGCTCGTGCTATCTGGGTGTTCGGAAGCCCGACCCTGAAATTTATGGTCTGGCGCTGAAAATTACTCAACAAAACCCGGCGGAATGCATTCTGATCGATGACCGCGGATTGAATCTTGAATGCGCGCGCGAATTGGGAATCCAGACGATCCTTTTTAAGGATCTGGTGCAACTGCGCGGCGAGTTGGCGCGTTTTGGGATTGTGATTGACGAAAAATAGCCGCGAATCGGAAAGGCCGAGGAGTTTATGAAGCTCGATACGCGCGTACTTCCAGACCTGGTGTCGCTGAGCCGCGCTGCACTGGAAGAAACGCTTTCTATTATTCAAGGTGCGGTTGCCAAACGCGGAAGATTTGCGATTGCGCTGTCGGGCGGACATACGCCGGCGAAGATGTACTCCATGTGGGCGCAGACAGATCAATATCGGAACAAGACTCCGTGGGATCGCGTTCATTTATTTTGGAGTGATGAAAGGTACGTCCCGGCGGACGATCCGCGAAGCAATTATCGTATGGCGCGCGAAGCGCTGGTCTCCCACGTCCTTATTCCCGCTGAAAACGTGCATCCGATGCCGACGAACTTATCTTCTCCTGAGGAATGTGCCCGTGCGTATGAGGCTGAGCTTCGGAAATTCTTCGGAGCCGAACCGCCCGCATTCGACGTGCAACTTCTGGGAATCGGAGACGAGGGGCACACCGCCTCCTTGTTTCCTGGTTCGCCGGTATTGGATGAAAAACTGCGCTGGGTCGCTGCGGTTCGTGTTGCAGCCGAACCTCCGCAGCGCCTCACTCTTACGCCCGTCGTTCTGAACCAAGGCCGCAACACATTTTTTCTTGTGGCTGGCGAAGGCAAGCGGACCATCTTATCGGCCATCCGCCACGAGCCTGATGCAAAGCCCAGTCAGTATCCCGCAGCGAGGATTCATCCCGCGACAGAGCCGGTTTGGTTCCTGGATCAAGCCGCGGCCGGCTGAGATCTCAAACCGCCTTTCTTGAAGCTTTTCGAGGGCCGAAACGTCTAATTTGTACAGGCGGAATTACTCCGAGAAATATAAGCTTGCAGATTCCAGAGACAGCGGCTAATTGCCGATAAGAGAAGCGGTTGGGCAGCGGTTCGACAAAGAAACCATGAAGAAATCATCGGCAAGAAAGAACTGGAACTCGCCCGCAGCTTTTGTCCTTCTCTGTACTGCGTCTGTTGCGAGTATGTCCTGCACTTCAAAGACAGCGGCCAATGCCCCGGATCTTTCCGTGCCGGTAAATGTGGCGAAAGCTGTGAGGAAGACCGTTCCGATCGAACTGAGCGCCATCAGCACCGCCGAGGCGTATTCCACAGTTTCGATCAAGGGGCAGGTGAATGCTGTACTCAAGGAAGTACACTTCAAGCAAGGTGATTTTGTCAAGAAAGGTGATCTGCTCTTCACCTTGGACGCGCGCCCCTTCCAGGCCTTGCTAGCTCAAGCGCAGGCGAATCTAGATCGCGACAAAGCCCAAGCAAGCCTCACCACGGTTCAAGCTGAGCGTTATAAGAAGCTTTACGATGAAGGCATCACGCCCAAAGAGCAATACGACCAAATGCAGGCAAACGCCGCCGCGCAGCAAGGGTCGGTACACGCCGATGAGGCCGCAGTTGAATCCGCAAAGCTTCAGCTCCAATATTGCGCAATCTACTCGCCGGTGGATGGGCGCACGGGAGCTTTGCAGGTCTATCCGGGAAACCTGGTGAAAGAGAACGATGTTCCGGTTCTGGTCGTGATCAACCAGATCGCTCCTCTCTATGAAGATTTTTCTGTACCGGAACAATATCTTGGCGTGATCAAGAAATATATGGCCGGAGGCCGCCTGCAAATTCAAGCCACGCCTTATGGAGATACAGTGCCGGAACCGGGCTACCTCAGTTTTGTGGATAACACCGTGGACAACACCACCGGCACGATAAAGCTCAAAGGAACGTTTGCTAATACAGACCACCGGCTCTGGCCGGGACAATTTTCTACTGTGACCCTTCGTCTGTCCGAAGATGAAAACGCTACCGTCGTTCCGACCCAAGCGGTGCAGACTGGACAGAGCGGGGATTTCGTGTTCGTGATCAACTCGGAAGGAAGAGCTGAGTCGCGTCCGGTGAAAGTGGCGCGGACGCTGGGCGCGGAATCCGTGATCGCGAAAGGCGTGGAACCAGGCGAGACTGTCGTCACTGACGGCCAGCTTCGGCTGATTCCCGGTGTGAAAGTTCAAATCAAAACCGCGCCGCAGGGCAGCTAGGAAATCCGCAATGAATATCGCCGAGCCATTCATTCGCCGGCCCGTCATGACTACATTGGTCATGGCGGCGATTCTTCTGTTCGGCATTCTTGGCTATCGCGCCCTCGCTGTCAGCGAACTTCCGAACGTGGATTATCCGACTATTCAGATTGGCGCCAGTTTGCCGGGCGCAAGTCCGGACACAATGGCTTCGGCGGTAGCAACTCCTCTGGAAAAGCAATTTTCCACGATTGCCGGCATCGATTCGATGACGTCGTCGAGTTCGCTCGGCACCACAAGCATAACTCTGCAATTCGATTTAAGCCGGAACATCGATGGCGCCGCGCAAGACGTGCAAGCGGCCATCGCGCGCGCTTCTTCTCAACTTCCACCGAGTATGCCGACGCCGCCCACGTATCAAAAGGTGAATCCCGCGGACCAGCCTATTTTGTATCTCGCCATGGGCTCGAAGACTCAGCCGCTTTACACCGTGGACCAGTATGCCGAGACGCTAATGGGCCAGCGCATCTCGATGGTGAAAGGTGTAGCGCAAGTTCAGGTGTACGGGTCGCAAAAATATGCCGTGCGCATACAACTTGACCCGCAGGCTTTGGCCACGCGGCAAATCGGGATAGATGACGTTCACACGTCCGTCCAGAACGCGAACGTGAATCTCCCTGTGGGGACGCTATACGGCGAGCATCGTGCCTTTACTCTGCAAGCGAATGGGCAACTCACTCATGCGTCGCTGTATCGTCCGCTCATCGTGGCGTACCGCAATGGCTCGCCGGTAAGGCTCGAAGACCTGGGAAAAGTTTATGACAGCGTGCAGAACGATCGCGTGGCGAACTGGTGGAACGACACCGACTCCGTGGTTTTAGCGATCGAGCGACAGCCGGGTACCAATACCGTGGAAGTCGTAGACGCGGTGAAACAGTTGCTTCCGCAATTTCGTTCTATCATTCCACCGTCGGTGCAGATGCAGATTCTCTACGATGCGTCGGAATCGATCAGAAATTCCGTGGCCGACGTTAAGTTCACGTTGTACCTGGCGATCGCTCTCGTCATCCTCGTAATTTTTCTGTTTCTGCGGAATCTATCGGCGACCGTGATTCCCAGTTTCGCGCTCCCGATGTCCATCATCGGGACCTTCGCGGTTATGTACCTGCTCGGGTACACCGTCGATAATTTATCGCTGATGGCCTTGACGCTCTCTGTCGGCTTCGTGGTGGACGACGCGATCGTGATGCTCGAAAACATCGTCCGGCACATGGAGATGGGCGAAGGAGTGATGGAAGCGGCCCTGAGCGGCTCCCGCGAAATCGGCTTCACGATTTTGTCCATGACCATTTCGCTGGCTGCAGTGTTCCTGCCCGTGTTTTTCATGGGCGGGATCATGGGACGCCTGCTCCACGAATTCGCGGTCGTCATCATCACTTCGATTCTTGTTTCCGGAGTCGTTTCGCTCACGCTAACGCCGATGCTGTGCAGCCGGTTTCTGCGTCCGCCCGGCGAAATGAAACATGGCCGGTTGTACATGGGACTGGAGCGGTTTTTCGACTGGCTTCTCAGACTCTATGATGTTTCGCTGCAATGGTCGCTGCGTCACAGGGTGTTCGTGATGGCGGTGTCGCTGATCATTCTGATTGTCACAATCTGGCAATTCGCCATTATCCCCAAAGGATTTCTGCCCGCGGAGGACAGGTCCCAGATATTCATTTCTACAGAAGCGGCGCAAGGCATTTCTTTCGACGCCATGAGGCAGCACCAGCTCGAGTTGAACCAAATTGTTTTCGACGATCCAAACCGCAACGATTTCTTTTCGAGTATAGGAAGCTTTTCGGCCAGCAACGGCGGCATCATATTCATTCACTTGAAAGAGCGTAAAGATCGGCCGTCGACCGAGAGTCCCGCGATCTCGCACCTCCAGCAGAAATACGGCGAAGTGCCCGTGCTGGGGAGCGCAATTCGCGCCGTAGCTCCTTTGTTCGCGCATCATCCGTCGATCGATGAAGTCATCGAAGAATTTCGCGAAAAGTTTGCAAACGTGACGGGAATTAACGCTTACATGCAAAACCTGCCGCCCATCCAGGTCGGCGGGCAACTTACCAAGAGCCAGTATCAGCTCGCGTTGCAAAGCCCGGACACGGCGGAGCTTTATCGCGATTCAACGTCGTTCATGAAGGAGATGGCCAAGCTTCCGGGCCTAGAGGATGTGACCACGGATTTGCTCATCGCGAATCCGCAAGTGAACGTCAACATAGATCGAGACAAAGCTTCGGCGCTCGGCGTGTCGGCTCAGCAAGTGGAAGATGCTCTCTACACCGCTTATGGCCAACGTCAAATCTCCACTATTTATGCGCCCAATGACGAATATTGGGTTGTGATGGAACTGGAAGACAAATATCAGGCGGATCCCGCGGCTCTCTCCATGTTGTACGTTCATTCGAGCAGCGGAAACCTGGTTCCCTTGAATGCCGTCGCGACCTTGACTACGAATCTCGGGCCTCTCACCGTGAACCACCTTGGCCAGTTGCCGGCCGTCACGATTTCGTTCAACTTGAAAAATGGAGTCGCAATCGGCGATGCCGTGAACAGCGTGAATAAACTCGCTCGCGAAGTTCTGCCTCCGACTGTTACCACTGAATTTCAGGGGACGGCCCAGGCATTTCAGTCTTCTTTATCCGGCTTGGGCATATTGCTCTTCATGGCGATTCTAGTGATCTATATTGTTCTCGGAATTTTGTACGAGAGTTTCATCCATCCCATTACGATTCTTTCCGGGTTGCCGTCCGCGGCTTTCGGCGCACTGTTGACATTGCAGATCTTCCATTTGAGCCTCGATCTATACGGATTCGTCGGCGTCATCATGCTGATAGGCATTGTGAAGAAGAATGCAATCATGATGGTTGACTTTGCCATCGAGCGTGAACGCCACGGCCACAAAACCGCCGAAGAAGCGATTTACGAAGGCTGCTTAATTCGCTTCCGCCCCATCATGATGACCACCATGGCGGCGTTGATGGGCACACTCCCCATCGCTTTGGGTTCAGGTGCGGGGGCAGATTCACGGCGGCCCCTAGGTCTCGCAGTAGTGGGCGGCTTGGTTTTCTCGCAGGCGGTCACGCTATACCTAACGCCGGTTTTCTACACGTATATGGATTCGTTCCAGAAATGGGCCGAGAACCGTTTTGGGATAATGAACCGAAAACGGAATTCTATTCTGGCAGACGAGCACTCATCGGCCGATTGACGCCCATCTGCGCAATTCCCGCGGGAGAGAATCTTTAGCGGTCTACTGACCTCAGGGACAGTCCTTTGCCCCTGTTGTTGCGTACCAAAAGAGCTGTCATTCCGTACCATTGACCCTGTCCCAGCGGTTCCCTAGCATGAAATAAGACGCAAACGCGCCTCGGGATATGGGAGTGCTTCCCGTGTTTCGTTATTGGCCCGCAGGACCCAGCCACGATGCGTTATGGAGAAGATTTCCCAAGAGATATAAGGACCCGCCCACGACGGCGCGGCCCGCGTATGAACTCGCGCGTTCCAGTGGCGATCGAATGGAGCGGACATGCAGGGCCTCTCTACTCGGAGCCAGGATTCACGCGAGTAGTGAGCGCGAACGGCTGTTTGCTTGTGAGCCCGAAGGAACTTGAATTGCAGCAGCGTTTGCGATTGACGAATTTGTCCACGCGGCGTTCGGTGGAAGCCGTGGTTGTCTGGAAGGGAATTCAAAGGCCAGACGGATGGGACATGGGCATCGAAATCGTAGCGCGCGGTGTGGACTTCTGGGGTGTTGAACTTTGAAATTTGAAAGCTTAAGGGTCCCGGCCGAGATTACAGGTTCGCCGGTAAAGGGTAAAACAATGGCGATGCCTGTGAAACAAGCCGTGCAGTCTTTGCGCACGCCGTCTGCTCAATCGGCTTCCTTGCCTGCGAAGAAGGTGATCGCCGGGGAAGAGCGCCGCCGCAGCTACCGGGTTCTCCTGCGCGTGCGTGCGAGCATTCACGTTGCGCTACAGGGCAAGCCGGTGACTTTCGAAACGGTCACGCTCAGCGTCAGTAATCACGGCGCGCTGGTTGTGCTGAGCCAGAGCCTTCCTTGCGAAACCAGACTGGTTCTCGAGCATAGCGGCACGAAAGAGCGCGTGGCTTGCAAAGTTGCTCGAATCGCGCGCGAAATGCCTGAAGGATTCCACGTCCCCCTCGAATTCGACTCTCCCGCTCCCAATTTTTGGCGAATCGCATTTCCTCCCTCCGACTGGCGTCCTCCGGACGATCTATAAGGTCGTTTATCACAACGCTCGGGCAGCACCGCAAAACCGAAGCTGCGTTTAACTTAGGAAGACCTACCGCCGTTTGAAACGATCGAGTTTGTTTGCTAGAAGGGAAGTTTGTGCAGATCGAGGTTGCCGCCGGAGAGAATTATTCCGATTCTCCTGCCTTCGCCCCGGATTCGGCGGTTAAGCGCAGGTGCTGCTGCCACCGCGCCGGAAGGTTCAACGACAAGTTTCATGCGTTCCCACAGCAGTAACATCGCAGCGGTAATCTCTTCCTCAGTGACCGTCGAAATTTCGTCCACAAAGGATTGCAGAATGGAAAACGTCAAGGGGCAAAGCGTGGCCCTCAGACCATCTGCCATGGTTTCGAATGGAGCCGACGGTTCGATCTTTTTCGCCGTAAGCGAGCGATAGGCATCATCCGCGTTGAGCGGCTCTCCGCCAATAACGCGAATTCCGGGATGCATACTTTTCGCCGCGATGGCCGTGCCGCTCAAGAGTCCGCCGCCGCTGACCGGAGCAATCACAACGTCGAGGTCGCCAACGTCTTCGATTAATTCGAGCGCTGCGGTCCCCTGGCCCGCGATCACGCGCGCGTCGTTGTAGGGATGCACCAAATGAGCGCCGGTCTTTTTCATTACTTCGGCGCAAGTTTCTTCACGCGAAGCCATGTTCGGCTCGCATTGAGTGATCTTTGCGCCGTAAAACTCCACCGCTCGCATTTTGGCGGCCGATGAATTCGAAGGCATCACAATGAACGCGGGAATGCCTCTCCAGCGGGCCGCCAGCGCCAGAGCCGCTGCATGATTTCCCGACGAGGGAGCCACTACACCGTGGCTCGCCTCTTCATCCGTGAGGGAAAAAACTGCATTGGTGGCGCCGCGTATCTTAAACGAACCTGTTTTTTGCAGATTCTCACATTTGAAATAAAGCCTGGCGCCGGCAATCTCGTCGAGCGAAGTGGAAGTGACTACGGGCGTGCGGTGAATGCGGAGGGCGATGCGCTTGTGCGCCGCAAGGATCGCTTCAAAGTTTGGTGCGTCGGTTTGCAAGGAAGTCGCGTTCATGGGCGTTGGCCCGGGCAGATCACTTGGCCGCGCCCCCCGGGACGGTGAACGTCACTTTCGCCGCGACGCTGTTTTCGAACCGATCGGCGACTTGCACCGCTACAGTGTGTTCGCCCGCCGAGAGTCCGGTAAGCGAAATGTCATAATTTTCCTTTGGCGCATCGGAGAGCAAGCCCTCCGGAAAAACGATCATCCACTCGCCGGCGTCAACACTGTACCGCGCTCGCGCGATTGCGCTTGCCGAGCTAGCAGCTTCGAACGTTACTTTGGCCGTGCCTGCAGCCGCGGCTACAGCGCGCAAATTGCCGATACTAGGCGGCGTATTCTCCACTTCAAAGCGGTCGCTCTCGCGTTCGCTCGTAAGAGCCTGGTCGGCCGGATTCGACGGCGAGTCTGAAGCTACAATCTTCAAGTAGTACGCCCCGTCCGGCATCGATGTCGTGTCCCACGAATAATATTTCTGAGCGATCTTATCTTTCAATAACCGCCATTTCTGTTCCCCTTCGCCGTGGTAATAAATGGAAAAAGTCAGATCGTCGTCGTTATCGTCGTGCGCGCTCCAGAGAACGCTCGCGTATCCCTTGTCCTCGAAACCCTGAGGCGGAACTTCCACCTTCGGAAACCGCACCGGGACCTCCGGGTTCACGCCCAAAGGAGATGGAAAATTTGCGGCATTGTGTTGCGGCTGGCGAAGCTGCACGGATGCGGGAATGGTCAGTCCACCCTGGGGATTGGAGAATCCCTGCACACGAATTCCAGGATCCTGAATCGCGATGTCGTCTATCACCGGTGCAACATTCTTCGGCTGATACGCCAAATTCACCCACGAAATGTTCGGGACGTTCCCACCGTGCGTATCCAGAAAGACTGCTTTCCACTGCACGAATCTCGCTGCAGGGCAGTCAACGGTTTCTCCCACGGCATTTTTGTACGGACCCGCCCATGGGCTCCAATTCTTCTGCGGACTTGAAGTATTTCCGGAGCGGACGTAAAAAGCGACCTTTCCTTGCGTCGCTCCTTCACCCCACCATGACAAACGTCCCCAGTGCGAAAATATCTTGGCGTCGAATGCCTCGGACTCGAAACTGCCGCTTGGATCGTATCCTGGCCCCAGAGTGAAGATTTTTCCGGGGTTGGCGGTGGCCACATACATTTCCCCTTTGGGGCCCGTGATGATGCTGGTCACCTGAGCGGAAGCGGTTTTCGCGATACTTGAATAGACGTCGTTGCCTTCCAGCGAGAGTATGGTGCCCTTATCTCCAGTGCCCAGAAGAATCTTTCGCGCAGGCGAAAGCCCCATGGCGAACACGAGGTCATCGCGCGAGCTCCACAAAGTCTCGGGAGAACCGTCCGGCGATATTTTTATTACTTCTGCGCCACCAGTTCCCGATGAAAGGAACGGGAACGAGATAGCCGACTGCGGCGCTTGCGCTTGCAGTTGCAGCGTGACGCTCCCTTGGGGCGTGGCATTCGTTTGAGGTTGCACCAAAGGCGGCGTCAAATTAATCGCCGGTGGAGCGATTGCCGCGCGCTGCTTTTCCCCGATTGACGCGGCGTAAATATTCCCTTTGTCGTCGGTAAGAAGAGAAGTTATTTCTTTCTTGCTCGTCTCGTAGATCACAAATGCCGTTCCCGCTTCGGGCATGGCCTGAGAGTTTTTTCGGACGATGGCGACGCGCAAGACCAAACCGTTCGGATCAGTTCCGATCAGAAGATTCCCTTTCCGATCGAAGGCGAGGGAGCGCGCATGGCGTTCGTCACTTTGATAGAAGAGCTGGCCTTTGCCGTCCGGCGTCACCGCGAATATTTCACCTTTATCTCCGGTCGCGACAAACATGACTCCCTGCGCATCTATTTCCAGCGCCCAGATGTACTTGGTTTTCGGATCAAAGAAAACGCTCTTCTGGCCGTCGGGGGTTATTTTGTAAACCTTTCCATCCGGAGAGGTTCCCACATAGAGATTATCGTGCGAATCGAACGCGATCGCCTGTGCAGCGAGTTCGCCGGACTCGAAAACGGTTGTGGGCTTTGCGGGGTCGTCAAAGCGCAAGACTTTTGCGTTCGATCCTCCCGCGGCATAAAGACGTCCTCGCGAATCCGCGCGCAACGCCCAAAGATAAGCGAGATTGGGATCGGAAAAGGGAGTGAACTTCGGCGCGGGCATCAGCTTTCCATCGCTGCGAATCGCGACGCCGTTCGCCGTGCCACGCTCGAATTCGGAGAAGTCCGATTGCCGCCAGGTTCGCGTATGTTCCGCGAGCGCGGCGACGGGCGCGATGAGCCCTATCGCCAGAATCCACACAACAAGTCCTCGCGGTCTCATCAGTCGGAATCTCCTATTCGAAGGGGGTGTCACTTCACCGTTATCGTCAGAGTGCGTTCGCCGGTAATTACCTGATGCATCTCTGCAGACCACGAACCGGCCAGCGACTGGTGCAGCAGTCTCGCTCCTCCCACACTCTGCCGCTGGTCCAGCACATTGATCTCCGAAGACGGCGCGTTGGGCAGCACTTTGTCTTCTATGAGCAGAGTTGTGGTCGGTTGCAGTAGCGTGGCATAGAGGAAGTCGTTCTGCCGTCCGCGATTGATCAGTTTGATCAACTCTTCCAATCCGGGAAGCGGGCCCTGCATTCCGGCCGCAGGGTCGACCGTGCGGTCCACCGTTTCGCCGTCGCTGATCAAAAGTTGCAGCGTACCGCGAGCGGTTTGCGGCGGAATTGTGATCGGAATTTGCTGAATGAACGGCTCGCCGCGATAGGGCCGCAGCAAAACCTTCACCGACACTGTTTCTCCAGGCGCGACCTCGCTCTTCTCGATCCAAGCGTTATCGATCATGGACCAGCGCCGCTCGGCCAGCGCCGTCACCTTTAAATGAATGCCTTGAACGTGCGGCGGTTCGTAGGGATTCGAATAAATGCGCGCAAAAATACTTTGAACTTCGGTAGCCACATAAAAACCGCTGGGGATCGGCATGTCATTAGGTGCGAACAGATTTTCCAAATGCACGGGCGTGTGACCCTGGAGGTCAATGTCACCCTCCATTCGCAGTGTCCAGCCTTCGCCGTAAGCAGGGCTTCCTACGATGCCGTTGTAAGTCGCGAGCGCAACCAGCAAGGGAGTAAGTTGGGGGCTTTCGATGACTTCAAAACGAAATTTCTTCTCGGCACTCGGAGTCACCAGAGTCACATCCACCGGAATCATTGCCGGCCCTGGGCCCAGCTTGCCCATAATCGCTGTCGTGCGATCCTGAGTCAGCGTGCCAATCGTTCCACCGGTACTGATAATTTTCGTCGACGCCATGGAGGAGGCGAGAGTAGTGACCACGTGGGCGCGCGTCATGGGCATGGAGACCGAGCCGAACGAAAATATAGGATGACCGCAGGCGAGAATCGTTCCGTCGCTCTCCACCGCCGTTATCGTGCAACCGGGAGCGATAGAAAGATCGCCGCGAATTAATTCGACTCCTACCATGTCTCCAGGTTTTACCCGAGCATCTTCCGCCGTCGCCTCGGAACTTCCTCCTGCCATCATGCTCATTCCCCAGAGGGAAAGCTGTTTGCTGAATTGCGCAATTGTGTCGGGATAAAGCCCCGCGGAAATCAGCGGCGTTTCGATGGGAACCAGAAATTGTCCCGCACCGGCGCTGGTGCGAGTCGAAAACTCCTGTGGCAAAGACACCCGCGAAACGGTGGGAAAAACTCCAGTATTTACCGCGGATGCAGCGGCCGGGCCAGCCTTAGGAGATACCGAATCCTTTTCGACCTCGAGCATGCTTTGAATCGGCGTCACTCCCCCGATGGCTTCTTTCGAAAATGCACCCAGCTTTAGAGACAGCGCGCCGGCAAGCTTACCCTCGAAATAGACGGGGCTTCCGCTCATCCCGGCGACAACGCCCGTGTGCTCGGCTTTCTCGCCGAGCAGTTGCACCAGGATGATGTCCTGTTTGGGTCCCAAAGCGTTGTGCAGAATGCCGAGGACAATCAGATCTACTTTCTCAATCTCATCACCGGCAAAGATCGTGTAAACCACACCCTTCATACCCGGCTTCACTTGGTCAAGCGGGAATAACGCCGGGGAATCGCCCGCAAAAGCCGGCAACACAAGAATTAGAATTAGGGCAAAGAGACATATGAAAGACCGTTTGCGTGGAGTTAACGGCATGAGTGTAAATGATACCTGCCGCGTTCATGGGAAGCAAATCGGCCCGTGCTAGAATCGCGCGATGGCGAAGATCTTCCGCAGCAAAACAATATCGCCCGGGGGGACCATAGACGGCGTGGTTGAGCTTCCCGGCGATAAGTCCATATCGCATCGCTACGCGATTGTTGCGGCCCTTGCCGAGGGTCGCAGCGAAATACTTAATTATTCGACCGCGGCAGATTGCCGAAGCACGCTTGATTGTTTGCGCCGCCTGGGTATTGAAATCGATCTCACTCGCGAGCACTTGCGCATATCCGGCAAGGGGCTCGGCGGTTTGCAAGCTCCGCGGCGTTCCCTCGATGCGGAAAACTCCGGGACGACGATGCGTATGCTGGCAGGAGTGCTCGCAGGCCAAGCTTTTACTTCAACCGTGTCCGGGGACGCTTCTTTGCGGAGCCGCCCTATGCGCCGCGTGGTGGAACCGTTACGAAAAATGGGAGCCGAAATTCGCGCTCATGGCGATGATTGCGCGCCATTGGAAATCCGCGGCGGCAGTTTGCATTCAATAGACTACTCGCTGCCGATTCCCAGCGCGCAAGTGAAGTCTGCAATCCTCCTCGCGGGCCTGTATGCCGACGGTGTTACCACAGTGCGCGAAACCGTTCGCACCCGCGACCATACCGAGCTGGCATTGCGCGAATTCGGAGCGACCATCGAAAGCCTGAACAAATCGGTGCGCATTCATCCGTGTACCAAGCTCGAAGCACGCCAGCTGATAGTTCCAGGTGATCTTTCGAGCGGAGTGTTTTTTATCGCCGCCGCATTAATCGTCCCGGACTCGGTATTGATGCTGCACAACGTCGGATTGAATCCCACGCGCACGCGTGTCCTCGATTTTCTGATTTCCATGGGAGCTGCGATTCATCTGGCCTCGGTTCAATTGCGCGACGGAGAATTGATTGGTGACGTTGCCGTGCGACATTCAGGTCTCAGTGGCGGTGAAATCAGCGGTGCCTTCGTCGCCGAGATGATTGACGAGCTGCCTATGCTCGCAGCGCTGGGTCCGTTCACTGAGAAGGGAATCGAAATCCACGGAGCGCAGGAATTGCGGGTGAAAGAAAGCGACCGCATTGCCACAATTGCCGCAGGACTTCGCCGGATGGGGGCGCGCGTGGAAGAATTTCCCGATGGTCTTCGTGTGGAAGGACGCAGCGCTGGAAAGCTGCGAGGCGCCAAAGTTGAGCCCGCGGGCGATCATCGCATTGCTATGGCGCTGGCAATTGCAGCATTGGGCGCCGAAGGCGACACTGCGATTCGCAACGCCGATTGTGCCGCGGTCTCGTTTCCTGGTTTTTATGTAACTCTCGAGCGATTGCGAGGAAAGGGAAAAGAAGCCTAAGAGGATTTGCGCAAATAGAGCGTTCCGTAACTCGTGATGATATGGATTTTGGGTCCGCCTGTTCCGATTTTCCCGCTGAGCCGTCCGGTCCCGTTATCATTCTGAAGTTTCAAAGAAGAATCCTCGAATTCGCTCTGTACCTCTCCGGATTGCGAAACAGCGGAAATTTCGAAACTGGAGTTCGAGGGCAGCGTCAGGTCCACTTCGCCCGAGTCATCCGCGACATTTATATCTTCGCGCGGAGGCTGGGAAAAGCGCACTTTGATGTCCCCTTTTGTGTCAGCGATATCCAGGTGCCCGCTGACGTTCTCGACTTCGATGTCCATCTTGTGCGTAACCAATTTGGCGAGGCCGCTTACGTCTGAAATCTCGATTTGTCCTGAATCGAGCTCCAATCGGCCACGTACTCCTACCAGCGTCAAATCCGCTCTTTGCGACCGGTAACGCACCGTGCCCGCCACACTTCTCACGCGGATGGGCCCGAAGAAATCGCCGTCAACCGCCGCGTTTCCCTTCACTTCGGATATCTCAATTTCATTGCCATGACCGGCGACGCTGACGTTTCCTGCTACGTCGGTGACGCGAGTATCACCCTTCGTCATTTTCGCGCTCACGTCCGAACCCACATCATGTACCTCGATATCGCCGTGCTGTGTTGCGGCAGTCACGGCGCCGCCGACGCCTGAAATATGGATGCCGCCCCGATCTGACTCCGCAGCGACCGACACTTTTCTCGGCAGCGTCACGTCTAGGTCTACCGTCACATGTCCGCCCGTATCTCCCAAATTCACCGGGTGAACACTGTATCCGTCGCTGGTCTGCTCGATCACCACCTGCAGGTTTTTCATCCTGTCACGCGCCGAACTCTCAGAGGCGCCTTCGGCGGTTTCGTTCACGCTCACCAGCAGATCGTTTCCGTCCCCGGCGTGCGCAGTGATACTTCCGCGGACGGTCGTCAGCGTCACATGCGAACCCGCTGGTATTGTTTTCGCCGGCAGTTCCTGGCTTTGAGTAGCTTCATGATTAAAGAAGCCGACGTCGAAGTTTAAGTCTGGATGTTTTTCTCTGATCTTTGAATAGAGGCCCATTCCCGCGAGCACGAAGAAAACAAGCACCAATAATGCCGCTTCACTTCCGTTCAAAAGGGGCGGGCGTCCCTGCGCGGCGTGCTGCGCTCCGAGGTGATCGACCAATTTTGCCAGGCCCCAGAGAATAATTACTATGGGCCAGTAGCGCCAGAAAACGTGCCAGATTCCCAGATTCGGATCGAAACGCGCGAGAAGAAACAGAACGCCGAGCAAAATCAGAAGTAGTCCGCTGAAGATGGAGCTGCGTTGGCCTTGACCGTTGCTCACGCCGGCCTCACGAACTTATGTGTCCTTCTTTGGAGGCGAGCGATTGCATCACCAGTATCACGCCGATCACGATCAGTAGAACGGGCCAGAGATCGCCGAAACTGTAACGACTGTATTGGCCAATCAGGAAAAGAACGCCGACGGTGATGAGTATAAGGGGTCCCATCAGTCCGCGAATTCGGCAATGCGCGCATGCGCAATGAACCCGGTTTGCATCGGCCATCGAGTATCTCCTACGATTTTTTCTGCGTGCGTTCCCAAACCAGCCATCCGCCAAGGATAATCAAACCTACAGGCCAGGTTTTCGAGAACCAATCTCTGTCCAGCAAACCAAAATTTTTCATCAGCAATAAAGCGCCAATCGCGATCAATATAATCGCGCCCATGGGTTTGTTGTTACCGGCAGAGGCCAAATCCGAAGGTTCGGCTTCGCCCAGCCTCCGAGCTTTTGCCGTGCGATAAGCTTCAACTGGCATATAGAAGTAGAAGCAGCCAAGAGCAATCGCAAAAAACGCGTCATACCCTCCTGGCAAATCGCTGTTGAGCAGGGCAATAAGACCGCCAAAAATCAACACGTGTATCAAGGCTTTGATGTACTCGCCGTTGTAAACCGCGCCGAGTCCGGGAATAAATCCCAGCGTCGCGGCCAGGCCCGGGTTCGTGTCTGACCGCGGCGGCACATCCGGGCGCGGCCCCGTCACAGCGGCTGCCAAGCAGTTTTCACAGTAGAGCGCACCATTAACGTCGCGAGTGCATGCGGGGCAGAGTGGCTTGCCGCAATTACGGCAAAATCCGGTGGCGTCCACTTCTGGGTGCGTGGCGCATTTCATCGCGTGCTCCTGGCGGAACTGTTGATCGTGCTTTCGACCATGTCAGCCATTCCATCGGTTAACAGAAACGCAAACACTGGCCGGCTGTGAAACTGCGTGCGGCTCGGCAGCGGCGCGGTTTGCGACTTCTGTTGCGGAGTCAAATTGGGAGGCTGCGAATTGTGTTCCTGATTTGGAGCGGGCGCTGGATTACTTACGGGCTGGGGTTCCGGCTCCGGCTGAAGTTTTGACTGAATCTCGTACACCACCCGCAGGTCGTTCACGAATTTGGCGCCTCGAGCATACGTCAGATGCGCTTGGCGGTTGGCTGAGCGAAGCACACTCGCGGGGCTCAGATCGGCTTTCTTTAGTTTTGCCGGAGTCAGACCAACGGTATAGGAAATGACAATCAGCAATGCTGCAACCGTCGCCAATCCCATTGCGAACCGCGGTTGCCACAGCATCGGAATCCAATCGAACCAACGCTTCCACCCGGCTTTCGGCGCGCGTGGTCCGAGTGTAGCGTCCAGAATTCTTGCCGCCAGATGCGGTGGTTCCTCGATCATCTCCATGTTGTGCATCTGGTTCACGAGGCCACTCACGCTTGCAACTGTTTGCGAGCATTCCGCGCATCCGGCCGCGTGCGCGGAAAATGCCGCGGATTCGGCGGGGGACAGCTTTCCGTCGAGATAATCGCTCAGCCGCTCTTCAGTGAATGTGCAGTTCCAGTCCATAACCCTTGCTCCCAATCATTGCCCGGAAATTAACTCGGGCGAACTCCCATTTCCGTTAGGATACGCGCCAACTCGATGCGTCCTCGATTGATCCGCGATTTTACCGTGCCTTCCGGCACCTGCAGCACGGCCTGAATCTCGTTGTACTCGAGCCCTTGCAGATCGCGCAGGATCACCGATTCCCGCAATTCGGGCGAAAGTCGCGCCAGACCCCGTTGCAGTTGGACGCTCAATTCCATAGCCTCCGCCAACTTGTCGGGCGCTCTTGCTGAAGAATGCTTCTCTTCCAGTTGCGGCATCGCGTCGTCTATCGAATCCGTCTGCCGGTCGCGCCGCGTCCGCCGGTAATTGTCCACCAACAGATTCCGAGTGACGCTGGTTAGCCAAGTCGGAAACGCTCCGAATGCCGGTTTGTAGCTCGATAGCGTCTTGTAGATGCGGAGGAAAACCTCCTGGCTCAAGTCCTCGGCTTCGGTCGCATTTCCCGTGAACCGGTAGCACAGATTGAAAACTCGCCGCGTATGTCGCCGCACGAGTTCCTCCCAGGCCGGTCCGTCGCCCCGGAGACATTCCTGTACCAGTTGGGCGTCGGCCTCCAATCTTCCTTAG
>Ga0209330_1000044_pt1 | contig 58487 bp, 55 predicted proteins | sample JacPinW_OM2H0_O3_FD_187969 | JGI IMG/M metagenome (GOLD analysis project Ga0209330, IMG submission 187969) | Forest soil microbial communities from Algoma, Ontario, Canada - Jack Pine, Ontario site 1_JW_OM2H0_O3 (SPAdes) (version 2) | ecosystem: Environmental > Terrestrial > Soil > Boreal... | reverse complement strand
TACGCGCCGGAGAATATGGCGAAACGTGCGTGACACCTTCAGTGGATTGGAACTCAAGGAACAACAATCAAGAACAGTCGATGAGGGAGAGAAAAAGATGCCGACACACAAGACCGGGATACGTGAACAGTGGCTCGCAGAACGTCTAGAGTTGCTCAAAGCGGAGAAGGAACTCACGCGCCGGAGTGATGAGCTGGTGCGGCTTCGGCAGGAACTGCCGTGGGTTCGGATCGATAAACAGTACCGATTCGATACCGATGAGGGGAACGCGTCGCTGGCTGACCTATTCAGGGGACGCTCGCAGCTACTTGTTTATCACTTCATGTTTGGGCCCGATTACCAGGGAGGATGTCCGACCTGTTCCTCCATCGCCGATGGATTCAACGGTATCACGGCCCATCTCGCCAACCATGACGTAATGCTCTGTGCGGTATCGCGTGCGCCGCTTGAGAAGCTGCGAGCGTACAAGCGTCGGATGGGATGGGCATTCCCCTGGGCATCAGCGTCCAGCGGGGACTTCAACTTCGACTTTACTGCCTCAATCACCGAGGAGCAACAACGCCAGGGAGTCGAATACAACTACCGGCGCGAACCGGCGTGGCAACAGGCGAGGTCGATTGGAGAGTGGCGCGGATCCGAAGGACCGGTGGCCACGATGGCAAGCATGAGCGGAACCGACGAGGCCACCTACACGCGTGAAAGGCCGGTCATGAGCGCATTCGCACTTGAGGAGGCCGTCGTCTATCACACCTATTCCACCTATGCCCGTGGCATTGACTCCCTGTGGGGCATGTATCAATGGCTCGATCGCGCGCCCAAGGGACGCAACGAGACAGGCGTCTGGTGGCGCCGCCACGATGAATACGACGAAAGGGCAGCGTAGTTCGCCGAGCACATCGGCAGCTGGAGAACACGGTGAGATCTCGAAATTTTCACCGGGTTCATGGCGGCTGCTTGACCGGTGTTGATTAGCCCAAGTTCGTCACGCAATGGTCGAAAACCCGCCTAACCCATTCAGAATCAGTTCAGGCAACAGCCGGGTCTACACTACATTTGCGATTGAGCTGAAAACGCCCGGGTAGCTCTAGACCGAGCTGGTGCAGCAGAGATTTCTGTTCGACCGTCGGTTCGGTAATCCGCCGTAAGCGAATCTCGCGTCCATCGGTGGTGGGCTTGCGTCTGGCGATGACCTGCGGCTATCGCGCACTATGGGGGCGCCTCCCCACAGACTTAACCTCGGTCTGCAGCTTGGGAATCGCTAAAAAAATGGCCATAGGTCTTGGCGAGGAATTTCAGTCTTACTCTAACTTCTTCCTGATCCTCTTTCACCACTGCTCGCAGGAGGTTGATGAGTTCGTGGATTTTGGCAGAGTCTTTCTCGCGGGCGAGGTCGCCGCAGAGGCGGCGAATAAAATCAATGTCGTACACGAACGCCCTCCCCGTCCGGAAGGTTATTTTTATACAGAGTCCGGGGGTCAAGCAATACATGAAATTATGTAGGTGAGTGCGCTGCCGTACAGACAAACCTTAGAACTAACGCCAACATAGCGACGGGTTTGCTCTCCCATTCACCCGTTATTTTCGGGCAGTCTCAAAACGAGTTTCTGTGGAACGGTTTTCAAAGCACGAATTCACTTGCTCGATATGCCATAAGCCTATCGAGCTTGAGAACGCCAAGGCTGATGATGATGGTGATGCGGTGCACGAGGAGTGCTATGTCTTCCGGTTAGCGTTGAAGAGGCACTCAGACCCAGCCACTCAAAGTATTAAGTCCTTCAAACCAGGCCGACCGCCTGCCGCTTGAGATGGACAGATGCACTCGGGGACGGATCTAGTCTTTCAGAGGGACCACCGCTCGACCATCGCGGCAGAAGGTGGCGACTTTCTGCAGGTCGCCGTTGGCTTGCGGCAAGGTCATCACCGGTCCATAGCAGAAGACGGCGTGGCCGCTGGCGGCGAAATACCAGCGTCCCGGTTTGGGATGCTGGTCCATGTGGCCGGACGGCCGACGTTCCGGCTCCGCCGGCTTCGCAACCGTCATGCTGAACGTCATCGTGCAGGTCGTAATCAGAAGACTAAACAACAAGGCTAGGGTCAGGACCTTCATAGCTGTAATCTCTTCATCGCATCCGCAAGTCTCTTTCGCAAGTCACGTTACAATCTGAAACCCGCGTCTTGAGACCACAATTGCTAAAGTGAAATCAAAGTTCGGCGCTGATCTCCCAAATCCGAAGCAGGCATGGGTGGAACCTGGTTCTGAGGAGCGTGTCTGCGAGGCTTGGCAAATTTGCCTGCCCGGCTTTGGGAGTGATGCTGCGGTACGGCCTGGGTTGACGGAGTCTGGGTTGACGGAGTTTGGATTAATGGACCTTGCCCGTGGGTCAACGGGGTTTGAGTTGAGGGTTGGGTTTGGCGCTGGCCTTGAGCCTGGGCAACCTGCATCTGGTGCAAGGCTTTGCCCTTTATAGCCAATAGCTCTGTGCTGTCGCTCTGCAACACCTGAATTAGATTGCGCTGCGATTGGATGGTCGCGCCCTGCTCAACGATGAGCAGAGTCATCAAACCGTAGGAGGCCAGAAACACTACCGTGAGTAAGGGTAGAAGGCTTCCTTTCTTCTTCGGAACCGCAATCGTCATCACCGCTGTGTTGCCGAACAAAGTAGTAGTCAAGCGCCACCCCTGTATGCCGGAAATCGGCAGGCACATAGGAGATTGCAGCTTGTAAGCCAATGGAAGGGGTAGAGGGAAAGCATTGAAATAAGTGGAGTTAATGGCGGTGCAGGGTTGCCGTAGGGCGGCGTCAAGTGCAATTCAATGCACATTATGAGCAAGGGTGAATGTGCAGCGTCAAGCAGAGTTCGTGCCCTTATCTCGAGTACAGGCTTATTTGAAAGCAAGCGTCGTCTGCTGTGAGGTCCATCCGCCGCCTGGTGTCGAACCCCAAAACATCCTTAGCGACCCAATGTAACTGGTCAGGGCTCGGCCGGGGGCGGGGTCGCAAAGGCCTGGAAGCGCCCGTCCGAGCGTCATGCAGTGCGCCCAGTCGAACTGGCCGGGCTTATGGCTAGGCCCGCCGAAGGCACCAAGGATCTTGCCGTTCTGATCGAGTTCGATGATGCGATCGTATCTGGCGTCGACCATCAAATGTGCTGGTCTGGCGTGATCAGCTGACGGTAGGGGTAACGATGCCGGAACCATTGCAGTATGAATTTGCCGTCGGCCTCGAAGATCTGGATGCGCTGATTTTCGCGATCGCCGACTTATTCGCGGCCCTGACTGGCGACGGCGTGAGGCAAAATTAAATTCGCCGATGTCTGCGCCGAATTTTTCCCAAGAGTTGATGTAATTACCGTGGCGATCAAACTTCACTACGCCAGAGTGGCCATCGCCATCGGCGACGTAAATCCCGCCATTTCTAGCGAAGGCGACACCGGCGGGCTCGTTAAACAGCCAGTTTGCTTCTGCGCCAGTATTGATTCGGCCGAGGACGAGCAGAACGTTGTCGGCAGGGTGAGCTTGAGGACCAGGATGGTTGCCGTCGTCGATGGGTCCAGAGATTGTCGTCCGAGTCGACGCGCAGTCCGTGCGAGTGGGAAAAGCGTCCGGCACCGAGGCTCTGAACGAAGTTACCCTTCGCGCCATATTCGGCGAGCACCGGTTTGGTTCGTTGGAATAGAAAGACGTGTCCTTTGGAATTTACTGCGTCAGCGGAGGCTTCGCCCGCAATCGGTGCTTCAGGAAATTTGAAGAAATTCGGGAGACGCGGTAGGGGAGTTCGGGGACGGATTGGAATTGGGTCGCGCTCGCGAGCGACTGCTCTGCGGTGGCGCAAACTGCCGCGAGTGCGGTAGACGCGAGCGCGACCAGCAGGAATTTATTCATATTCCATTTGTCGCCAAGCAGAACGAGAAAGGCTTACTTACTGCCGAGCAGAAGTTTGGCGATGGTTGCCAGCTGCATGTTGGAGGTGCCTTCGTAAATCTTGCCGATCTTGGCGTCGCGCCAGTATTTTTCGACCGGATAGTCTTTGGTGAAGCCGTAGCCGCCGTAGATTTCGATAGCCAGTGACGTGACCCGCTCGGCGACTTGCGATGCGAAGAGCTTGGTCATGGCGGCTTCTTTCACGAAGTTCACTCCGGCATCTTTCATGCGCGCGGCGTTGTAGACCATGAGACGGGCGGCTTCGATCTCGGTCGCCATCTGGGCGATCTGGAACTGGATGCCCTGGAAGTCCGCGAGGGCTTTGCCGAATTGTTTGCGCTCCTGCGCGTATTTAGCGGCGAACTCCCAGGCGCCACGGGCGACGCCGATCATCTGCGCGCCAATGCCGATGCGTCCTTCGTTAAGGGTTTCGATGGCGATCTTGTAACCTTTGCCAGGCTCACCGAGAACGTTTTCTTTGGGGACGCGGCAATCTTCAAGAATCAGTTCGCAGGTGGACGAGGCGCGGATGCCAAGCTTGTCTTCTTTTTTGCCGACGGTAAATCCTGGGAAATCTTTTTCTATGAGGAACGCGGTGATGCCTTTGTATCCCGCGGAAGGATCGAGGGTGGCGAAGAGCACGAAGAGGCCAGATTCTTTGGCGTTGGTGATCCAAAGTTTGCGGCCGTTGATGACGTAGTGGGTGCCTTTGAGTTGGGCGCGAGTTTGCAGCGCGAAGGCGTCGGAGCCGGAGCCGGCTTCGCTGAGGGCATAGGCGCCGACGGTTTCGGTTGCCATCTTGGGGAGATAGCGCTTCTTTTGTTCGGGATTCCCCCATCGGAGGAGCGCGTTATTCACCAGCGTGTTTTGCACATCGACGACCACTCCGGCGGAGGCATCGACGCGGGACAGCTCCTCAACCGCCAGAATTGCTTCGAAGAATTTGGCTCCGCCGCCGCCGTATTGTTCGGGGATTTCGATTCCCATCAGACCGAGCTGAAAAAATTCATGGATGAGGGATTTTTCGAAGATTCCTTTCTCGTCCATCTCTTTGACTAGGGGACGGACTTTGTCGTCGGCAAATTGACGGATGTTATCGCGGAAAAGGATTTCGTCTTCGGTGAGGGCGGTGAGGGGCGTCGGGACGGGGGATTGGAGGGTCTCGGGCATATTAATACCTTCTGGGGAATGAGTGGCGAACTTGTGATTTTAGCAGAACGGAGAGTAATGGTTTTGGCTGAAAGTCTTTGAACACAGGGGACAGCGGGTTACACCGAGGAAGGCTGTCGGTCGATTCTTAGCTGCGGCGTGAGTTAAGCGCGTTGGCTTGAAGGATGCGCTTGATGGTTGCGGGCGCGGAGGCAGTCCTGCTCCACCACGACGGCGTCATCCCGAAGCCCCCGCATCTTCCCCATCGGGCGGGGGGCTTTAGGGCTCGTTCCGACACCGCGAGATCCTTCGCTTCGCCTGAAAAACGGGTGCGCTCAGCAGTCACGCCAGGTATAGGAGTGAATCGCAGGAATCGGGTCGAGCTGCGCTCGCTGGACAGCTGAGGGCGGCTGTCCTCACAATGCCGCCGAAAAGCACTACGTGCGGCGGGTGTGTACCAGCTTCAGCGTGTCGGCTTGGAGGATGCGCTGGATTTGGTTGCGGGCGTGGACGGACCAGGGGCCCGTGGTGTCGAGCTTGATATAGGCTTGCCAGTGCTTCAGGGCCTTGCGGGGCTCGCGAATTTTTTCGTAGGCGAGAGCTAGGTTGTAGTGCGCGTCGGCGTAGGTGGGGGCAAGTTGGACAGCCATTTTATAGGTCTGTATGGCCTCCTGCACGCGGCCGGTTTCGTCGAGAACATTTCCCAAGTCGAAATAGGCGAGGGCATAGCGCGGATCGCTTCGCAGCGCAGCCCGGTAGTGTTTTTCGGCCAAAGCGAAGTCCTGACGGTTGTAGTAAAGCGTTCCCAGGTTGATGTGCGCGGCAGCGTGGTTAGGCTGAAACTCGAGGGCTTTCTGGTAGGCAACAAGGGCTTCGGTTTGGGTCGCGGGATCTTCTTCTAGCGCGATGCCGCGTGCGAACCAGGCGGCGGCATCGTCCTCACGCGGAGCGGCATCTGCCGCGGGAATTGGGGCGCTGCTCACGATCTTTTCGCGAGCGGTGAAATCCATCACGAACTGTCCGGCGATAGGCTCCAGCAGCCTGCCTTCGTGGCGGAAAGCGACCCGATGATGCTTGGTGGTGGAAGAAGCGCCCGCTTCGACCAGCGGATTCCCCATGCCGGAAGCCTGCTTCTGCATGGCTTCGAGCGACTCGCGAATCACGGCGGGACGCACGCGCATGGCACAGAGGTCGCGGACTTTCTTGATCTTCAGCAAGTCGGAGAAGGAATAGGACGCCGAGGCGACGATAATGCCCGCACGCTCCCAGCTTGCCAACTGGCGCGGAGTGAGATGGAGAATTCTGAGTAAATCAGCTCGACTGTACAAGACGCTCACTACCTCTCGCGCCGGATCTCGGGTAAAGGTGCCAACGCAAGGATATACCCTTTGTCATTATGCGCAAGTTGCTACTTAAAAGGCAACTGTAAAAGCTTGTGGAACTCTGTGGAGAACCTGGATAATCTACATGCAGCGGAAATGGTGCAGCCGATCTTCCTCGACCAAACAGCCGACGGCGGCTGTCTCTCCATGGATTTTGCTAGACCGCGACGGCGGCCTGGTACTCCTCGTAAGTGCCCTTGAAGTCGGTGATCTTGTGATCGCTTTCGAAGTGCCAGATGCGGGTGGCGACTTCATCGATTAGATCGTGATCGTGACTCACGAGGAAAACGGTTCCTTGATAACGCTGCAAGGAAATATTGAGCGCATTGATCGCTTCGAGATCAAGATGGTTCGTGGGCTCATCGAGCACAAGCACGTTTGGCTTTTGCAGCATCAGCTTGCAGAACAGGAGGCGTGCGGCTTCTCCGCCAGAAAGAACGCTGGTGGATTTGGTGGCTTCATCCCGGGCAAACAACATCTGACCGAGCAGACCGCGAATCTCTTCGCCGACGGCAGCGGGATTCCACTGATGCAGCCACTCCAGCGCGGTGGTGCCGCCTTCGATGAGGCCGCGGTGGTCCTGGGCGAAATATCCGATGGAGGCTTCATGTCCCCAAATTATCTTGCCGGAGTCGACGAAGGGACCGTCGTAACCGCTGGTCTTGCGCAACTCGGCTTCCGGAGTGGTCGGCGAATTCGCCAGAAGGGAGTTCACCAGCGTGGTCTTCCCTGCTCCGTTGCGGCCCATCAGGGCGATTCTTTCTCCGCGCGTAATGCTGGCGGTGAAACCGCGAATCACCTTCTTATCACCGTAAGCCTTGCTGAGGTTCTCGACTTCGAGAATATGTTTGCCCGAAGGGCGCTTCTGCTCGAATTTGATGTAGGGGCGCTGTATGTTTGATCTGGCCAGCTCCGTTACTTGCAGGCGTTCCACTTCTTTGCGTCGGGACTGCACCTGGCTTGAACGCGTGCCGGCGGAGAAGCGCGCGATGAATTCGTTCAACTGCGAAATCTTTTTTTCGCGCTGTGCGTTTTGCGATTCAATCTGAGAACGCACTTGCGTCTTGGCGAGGACCATTTCGTCATATGATCCGGTGTAAGTGATGATAGTCTCGTAGTCGATGTCGGCGATGTGGGTGCAGATGCTGTTGAGGAAGTGACGATCGTGCGAGATAGCGATTACGACGCCGTCGTATTCATTTAGAAATCCCTGCAACCAGTGGATCGAATCCAAGTCGAGGTTGTTGGTAGGTTCGTCCAGCAGCAGGGCTTGCGGATGACCGAATAATGCTTGCGCCAGAAGGACGCGAACTTTCTGTCCGCCTTGAAGTTCTCCCATCTTTCGGGCGTGAAGTTCGTCGGGGATATCCAGACCTTGGAGCAAGATGGCGGCATCACTTTCAGCGGTGTAGCCGTCTTCTTCGCCGACGATCCCCTCGAGTTCGCCGAGTTTCATGCCGTCTTCGTCGGTCATGTCGGCCTTGGAGTAGATGGCATCGCGCTCCTGCATGGCGGCCCAGAGGCGCTTGTTGCCCATGATGACGGTGTCGATAGCGGAGTGGGCGTCGAAGGCGAACTGATCCTGACTTAGAACACCCAGCTTTCGGGGGCGAACGACGGTGCCTTTCTGCGGGTCCAGTTCACCGCTGAGCAGCTTCATGAAGGTGGACTTACCGGCGCCGTTGGGGCCGGTGAGGCCATAGCGCTTGCCCGGCGTGAACGCCACAGAGACTTCGTCGAACAGAATTTTGGCGCCGTAGCGCATGGAAACATTACTGACTGAAAGCATGATTTCGAGTTTCTCTTCTTCTGGGCTTCTTCAGGGAAGCTTCGGCAAGAAGCTTTCTTCTGGAAACTTTTTCTGGAACTGCGGGGAAATTTCCGCCAAAACGGTACGCAGCTGGTAGTCAATAGAATATCATGGCGCCGAGCTTGAACTCTCAAAACCAGGCGTGGGATTGCCCGATCCAAGCTGCCGAACCGCGCTCAGGAAGGCTTGGTTCTGCTCAGGAGTACCAATTGTTACGCGAATGGAATTGGGCGCTCCCCAAGCCCCGAGCGGACGCACCGCCACGCCTTCATGGTGCAAACGTTTGGCGAATGCGGTGGCATCTCCTCCCGCATCGCAGAAGAGAAAATTCGCTGAGGTGGGAACCACGCGGTATCCCAATGTTTCCAATGCTCGCGTGAGATCTCGAGACTGTATGGCATTGTTCTCTACTACGCGTTGAATGTGAACCTGGTCGTCAAGCGCCGCCAACGCTGCGGCTTGCGCCACCGACGAGACGGAAAACGTATTGCGCATGCGCGCACAGTATCCCATCAGGTCAGAGGCGCCCAAACCGTATCCCACTCGCAGACCGGCGAGCCCGTAGGCTTTAGAAAATGTGCGCAACACCACCACGCTCGCGCCCTGACTGAGATAATCCAGCGACTTCGAATAGGTCGCTCCCCGCAGCGCTGCGAAGTGCAGCGCAAATTCGTAGTAAGCCTCATCCAGCACGACCACGACATGGCCGGGAACCTGAGCCAGAAACCGCTCCACTACCGCCGCTTCGAGCATCGTGCCGGTTGGGTTATTCGGGTTTGCCAGAAAAATGATGCGCGTCTCGGAGTCGATGGCGGCAAGAATTGCTTCCAGATCAAAACTGTGGTTGCGCATGGGTGCTTCGATCAAGCGTGCCCCCGCAGCCCGCACCGCCATCGAATACACAACGAACGAGCGTTCGCTGGTCACCGCCTTCAGTCCCGGGGCGAGCAGCGTCTGGCACAGCAGGCTCAGCAAGGCGGTTGATCCGGCAGCGACGAGTACCTGTTCCGGTGGCACCCCGTGATGTCCAGCCAATTTCAGACGTAGCCCGCTGCAGTCGTCGTCGGGATAGGAGCTCACCTGAGCCAGCGCGCCCCTCATGGCGTCGATGGCATGTGCCGAGGGGCCAAAGGGATTTTCGTTGGAATCCAGTTTGATGAGCTCGGAAGAGCGCTCCAGCGCCGCATCTGTTTCGCTGGGAATACTCATCGCGCCCAGGTCGCGGGCCGGCTTGGAAAGAAGATCGAAGATGCGGCTCATGCCTGCCGCCCATCATGCCATGGAACGCTTCGCTGCCGCCATGGGTTTGTTGCACACAGTCCGCAGCCGATCGACCTCGGCCTCAGTCAGCGCGCGAAATTTCCCCGGCGGAACATCGAGGGTGAGCGGCCCGTAGCGGACGCGCTTAATCTTCTCCACGTGGTGTCCAACCTTTTCAAACATGCGCCGGATCTCGCGATTGCGGCCTTCGATTAACGTGACCTCGTACCACGGATTGTTGGCCTCTTTCACCAGTCGGATGCCCGCTGGCGCAGTCCGGACTCTCCGCCCGTCCTCGGTCTCGATCGAAACTCCACCGCGCAGTTTTTCCAGAGACTCGGCGCTCGGCACTCCGGCAACTTTCACCACATAAGTTTTCGACACCTGCGAAGCCGCTTTCATCAATTTGTTCGCCAGAGCGCCATCATTGGTGAGAAGCAATAACCCTTCGCTGGCATAGTCCAGCCGGCCCACAGGATAAACACGCCCCCTCACGCCGCGGATTAATTGCATCACCGTCGGCCGTTTTTCTGGATCACTAACCGTGGTTACGTAGCCTTTGGGTTTATTCAACAGCAGGTAAACGTGGTGTTGCGCACCCTGCAACAGCTTGCCATCAACGCGTATATGATCGTTGTCCGGGTCCGCCTTTGACCCAAGTTCTGTGACCACCGTGCCGTTAACCTTAACGTGGCCCGCACTGATCAACTCCTCGGCTTTGCGTCGAGAAGCAATCCCAGCCGCGGCAATAATTTTTTGCAGACGTTCAGCGGGCATGTGTGCGAAGCTTCCCAGCTTCGAGTGACGTGACTACTCTTTCTGTGCGGCAGATTCTGAAACGGCTTCTGCGGATGCCTCAGCCGAAGTGGTGACATCGGAGGCCCGCTCCCGAGAATCCGAATCACTTCGCGCCGCGTCTTCCACCGAAGTCAACTCTCCCTGGAACGATTCGGCCACGAGCTTCTCGAACTCTTCCATGCTCGGCAGTTCGTTGACATCCTTCAAGCCGAAGCGCATCAGGAATTCCTTGGTGGTCTTGTAGAGAATCGGCCGCCCGATTACTTGTTTCCGACCCGCGGTGGTAATCAGCTTGCGATCCAGCAAAGTCGCAATTACTCCGCCAGAATCGACGCCGCGAATTTCATTAATCTCCGGCACCGTCGCCGGCTGTTTATAGGCGATTACTGCCAGCGTTTCCAAAGCCGGCAGCGACAATCGAATCGGCGGCTTCAAACTCTTGGCAAAGCTGCGCACCATTTCGTGCTGCTCCGGTTTGGTCGACATCCGGTACCCGCCCGCGACTTGCCGAATCTCGATCCCGCGGTCCTGGCTGCCGTATTCGCCTACCAGTTCCTCCAGGCAAGAGCGCACCCGTGATTTGACCTCAACCTCGTCGCCCGCGCTCTCGGCGATCACGGATTGCTTGACGAGTTGCACCATCTGCTCGGTTGTGATGGGAATCTCCGCCGCGTAGATAATGGCTTCGAGTTGAGCTTTAAGACTCATAAGATCTGATCTGACAACCCAATACCGGCCACTGCTGGGTTACCGCCAATCATCGCGCACCGCAGCCTGCTCGGCCATCACCGCGTCGAATCCTGTATGCTTGCGCACGGCGATTTCTCCAAACAACTCGTCCTGCCGAACTTGAATCGCCTGTAGGCGCACCATTTCGAGCAATGCCAGAAACATGCAAACCAAGGCCTGGCGCGACGGCACGCGCAGCAAAAGCTGCTTCAACCGTATGGGACGTGATTCCAACGCCAGCCGCCGCCGCAGATAATCAATCATCTGCCCCACGGTCACGGTTTCTTCGTTGACATTAATCATCGGGCGCGTGCGCACGCGCTCCAGAATTTGCTGAAACGTTTTGACCAGATCGATCACGTCAGCAGCCATCTCCGGTTCGGTACCTTCCGCATCCATGAACTGCTTCAACGCCGGATTCGTCAGCACCGCATCTTCAATCTGCTGCTTCTGCAAGAGCATCTGTGCCGCCGATTTAAATTTCTCATGCTCCAGCAACCGGTTGACCAGCTCGGTTCGCGGATCTTCCAACTCCTCCGCCTTGGCCGACGGATCGCGCGGCAGCAGCATCTTCGACTTGATGTGAATCAGCACCGCGGCCATATAAATAAAGTCGGCCGCCACATTCACGTCCAGCTCGCGAATCTTTTCCACGTAAGCCAGATACTGCGCCGTAATCCGGGCTATGGGAATGTCGTAGATGTCGATATCCTGCTTGCGAATCAGATCCAGCAGCAGGTCGAGCGGCCCTTCATAAACATCGGTGACCGAAACCGCAAACGGAGAATCGCTCTCATCTTTTCTTGGCGAATCCTTCTTTTGTGAATCTGGTTTCCCAGCGGGCTTGGCATGCGCGGATGGTTTCGTCACAGGTGCCGGCGAGGCGGACTGCACCGAACTCTCCGCGGAACTCTCCACGGAAGCGACGATTCGATCTTCCATCCTAGTTCCCCTCCTTCCCCGGCGGCCCTGCGTACACGAGCGACATCCCCATGGCGTCGCGCACCTGCCCCATCGTCTCGTCTGCCGCTTTCCGCGCCCGCTCCGCGCCTGCCTCAAGAATATCCCAAGCCAGCCGCGGATTCTCCTCGAATTTCTTGCGCCGCTCCTGCATGGGACTCAGGAGTTGCACCAGCGCATCCGCCGCCCAGCCTTTGCACTCGATGCACCCGATGCCTGCCGTCCGGCATCCCACATTCACTTTTTCCATCGTAGCGGCGTCGCTGAAAATCTTATGCAGATCGCCCACCGGGCAGACATCTGGATTCCCCGGGTCAGAGCGCCGCACGCGTGCCGGGTCGGTCACCATCGTCTTCAGCTTCTGACGTACCAGTGGCTCCGGATCGGTCAGAAGAACGGTGTTGCCGTACGATTTCGACATTTTGCGTCCATCTGTGCCGGGCAGCTTGGGGGCAGGAGTGAGAAGGGACTGCGGCTCGGGGAAAACTTCTCGGTGTTGTCCGTAGAAACCGTTGAAGCGCCGCGCAATCTCCCGCGTCAACTCCACGTGCGCCACCTGATCTTCGCCCACGGGAACGACGTTCGCCTGGTAAATCAGAATGTCCGCTGACTGCAGCACGGGATAACCCAGAAAGCCATACGTCCCCAAATCTTTGTCTTTGATGTTTTCACGCTGCTCCTTGTATGTGGGAACCCGCTCCAGCCAGCCCAGAGGCGTAATCATCGAGAACAGGAGGTGCAACTCGGCATGCGCGGGCACGTGCGATTGAATGAAGATCACAGACTTCTCGGGATCTAGTCCCGCTGCCAGCCAGTCCAGAGCCACCTCCAGCGAATTCTCCTTCACCCGGGAAGTGTCGGCATAATCCGTTGTGAGCGCGTGCCAGTCGGCCACTTCGAAGAAACACTGGTACTCATCCTGCATCCGCACCCAGTTGTCGAGGGCGCCCACATAATTACCGAGATGTAGTTTGCCGGTCGAGCGCATGCCGCTGAGCACGCGCTTCCGCAATTTGGTCGAAGTTGTCATTTGCTTTTACTTTCAACGAGTCGAGACGAGGCACAACGGAACTACAGCGCCAAAATCCACAGGTTGCAGCATCATGCGAAGGTATTGTCGATACTATCACGCAAGGGTGCAGATCCCGGCTTCGGAGTCGATTGCCGAGAGTAGCGCCGCCGCTCCGGGGACTCAATCGAGGCGTGGGCATTGTCAATTCGAAGAAAACTCCCCGATCCCATGCTTTATAATGCGCGATCCACCCCGCTTGCCGAGAAAAACGAATGAAGCTTGTTAGATTGACCCGCTTGCTTGTTGTCTCGCTCACATTCATCGCCATTCGCTCGCCGGCTCAAGCAAATATCAGCTTCGATCTGGTCATCACCAACGGCCATATCATCGACGGTACGGGCTCTCCCTGGTACTCCGGCGACCTGGGCATTCGCGATGGAAAAATCGCCGCCATCGGCAACCTCGCTTTGGCTTCCCGCAAGCGCACGATCGACGCTGCCGGCAAAGTCGTTGCTCCCGGTTTCATCGATATGCTCGGGCAATCAGAGCTCACCATTCTCGTCGATCCTCGGCTTCCTTCGAAAATATATCAGGGCATCACGACAGAAATTACCGGCGAAGGCGGCACTGTGGCGCCGCTCAACGACGCTGTCATTCAGTCCGATCATGCCGGTTACGAGCACTATCACATCACTCCCGACTGGCGCACCTTCCGCCAATATTTCGCGCGTATCGAAAAACAGGGCATGGGCATCAACCTTGCCAGTTACGTTGGCGCCACGCAAGTCCGCCGCCTGGTTCTCGGGGACGACAACAAACAACCCACTCCAGATCAGCTCGAGCAGATGAAAACACTCGTGCGGGAAGCGATGAAGGACGGCACGGTTGGCGTCTCCACCGCTCTGGAATACGCTCCTGCGCCGTACGCGAAGACGGAGGAATTAATCGCGCTGGCGGCTGAGGCCGGCAAATTCGGCGGCATCTATTCCACCCATATGCGCAACGAAAGCGACTCGGTCCTCGAAGCCATCGACGAGGCACTGCGCATCGGACGTGAAGCTCATGTCCCGGTGGAAATCTGGCACCTCAAAGTTGCCGGAAAAAATAACTGGGGACGCATGCCCGAGGTGGTCGCCAAAATCAACGGGGCCCGGGCGGCGGGCTGCGACGTCACCGCCGACACATACGCCTACACCGCGTGGTTCAACGATTTTTCCGCATTCATTCCGCCATGGGCGCACGATGGGGGAACGGCAAAACTCGTAGAGCGCCTCAAAGATCCCGCGACCCGCGAGCGCATCCGCAGAGACTTGCTCACGCCCTCCAAAGATTGGGACAACGAATGGCAGGAAATCCCCGGCCCTGAAGCAGTCATGATCGGAGTCGTGCAGAATCCCAAGATGCTTCCGCTGGAAGGCAAACGTCTTTCCGAGATCGCGAAACTTTGGAATAAAGATCCGATGGATGCCCTCTTCGATTTCCTCAGCGAAGATCCCAACGCAGGAGTTGCCGTCTTCGGAATGTCTCAACCCGATGTCACACTCGCGCTGCAACAGCCCTGGGTCGCCATCGACAACGACTCATCGGGAACCTCGCCAGAGGGCATTCTAGGCCAGGAGCATCCTCACCCCCGCGCCTACGGAACCTTCCCGCGCATCCTGCGAAAATATGTCCGCGAAGAAAAAGCTCTTACCCTGGAAGACGCCATCCGCAAATTCTCCGCCTTGCCCGCTCAGCGTCTGCGCCTTATTGATCGCGGTGCTCTCAAGGCGGGGATGTGGGCCGACGTGGTCATCTTCGATCCCACAACCGTGCGCGATCTCGCCACCTTCGATAATCCAAACCAGCTTTCCGAGGGAATGGAATATGTTCTGGTGAACGGCGTGCCCGTGGTCGACGAAGCAAAGATAACTGGCGCTTTACCGGGAAAAGTTCTGCGTGGCGCGGGATACACCCCGTAATTAGAGAAGAACGTGAAATCCGACAGATCGCGGCAGCTTCATTGGCCAAGCCGGAGGCGTCGCGCCAGCGCTCAAGGCTTCAATTGCGCCTGCGTTTCGGGCGTTGGAGTCAGCACCCGCGGTTCCGCCATAGTGCCCGTAATGCTGTAGATAAGCGAGCCTGCGCGTGTCGCTTTCACATCCGAGGCAGCAGTCAGTCTGAAGTCCAGCACTTGTCCATCCGACGCCGTGCCGTTGATCTCATACTCTACGCCCGGAGAAAGCAGAGCAGCCTTCTCAATTTCGATTTTCCCGTCATGCAACCGGGCAAGCCCCTGGCAGTGCGTGAACTGCAGCGGTCCTGCATCGCTCGTCAGCGAAATATGCGGCAGCACTCCCTCCCGCAGGTCGAAACGAAGACCGGCATCGAGCGATTGCCAGAATGCATCGAACGTCGTACCCGATCCTTTGAACTGATACGTCGCCCCACCGGTTCCGGAAATCCACGGATCGTGCATCGCATCAGCCATTTGTTCTAGAGAAACCGAGGTCAGCGTTCCCGAGCCTCCGTAGACGGGGATTGACGCGGTGAAATCCGCCTGCCAATCGCCGCGATGCTTTCCCCCCAGCAAGTCCGCGCGCAGACCAGAAACCTTCACCTTCCCTCGTTCCAACTCCACGGAAGCGGAGACTCGCTCCGCAATCACATTGTGAATCCGCAAGCGACGCGCATTCACTTTTCCCGATGCCCGCAAGCTTCCCAGAAACGACGGAGCCCCAGGCCGGGCAGAGGTCAGCAGCTGATACCAACGGCGTTCGTTCGGTTGCGGGCTCAGCCATTCGTAAAGACTAATCAGTCCAAGGTCGTCGGTATTCAAATTGAAGTAGACGAGGCACGCTCCCGGCATTCCACAACTGCGCGGCACAATCATCGAGCCGGTCCAGTCCGCATCGGCGGCCCGCGCCAGCAATTTTTCTACGCGTGCCTCGTCGGGTAAAAGCTTCAACTCCGCAGAAGAAATTTCGATCGGATCATTCGTCCCTCGCACAGTTGCACGGACATTGCTCAGCTGCACCCTGCCGGTCACTTTCGGCAAGGAAAAGCCCGCGGGAGAGACCGGCGCATTTTCCGCCCACGATCCGCCAATCCGCAGATCCAGACCCGCCACGCCCTCAATGTTGGCCTTCATCGCTTGTAGTCCAAATAAACTCGCCATCCGCAGCGTATGTGACACTTCGCCATCGCCTCGCACGGCGATTCCGTAACCCGACCGGCCCACCCATGCTCTCGCCTGCGCGGACAGGGGCCGTCCCAACGCGACCGGGAAAGGTCCGAACTCAATATGCAGTTCACCCGGAAATGGAAGTGCCGCAGCACCCAGCTGTCTCTGCCGAAGCGCCGCAGTCCGCCATGGATCATGGTCGCTGCTGTCTGAGCTCAGCACGAATGGCACGCTGCCCGGAGCCAGTTCCTCTTTGCTGCTCGCCGACTGCAGCCGAAGATTCGCAATTTCGCCGCGCCCCTGAAACTCCGGGCCGTGTGTCGCGCCCTTCTGTTCTTTGAGTCTGAAATTAGCCTGCACACTTCCCGTGGCTACAAGATCGGCCGGCAGATTTTTCTTGGCGCGTCGTGCCAGTTGCGCCAGAGCATTCGCGGGTACGTTTTCCACATTCAATGCCAAGTCCACCTGGTGCATTCCGAGCGGTCCTGCATCACCGTGCAGAATGATCGTCCCGTTGCCCACAGGACTGCTGCAGAAGATCTCGCGCATGATGTTTTCCGCTGAACTGTACTTACTGTCACAATGCGCCGCCAACCGCAATCCGTCGCTGGTGGAGATGTCATAGCGATGGAAATTACGGATCGCCATATCCGATGCGATCTGCATCGTAGCCGGGGTACCGCTTAGAATCGCGTCGATCAGAATTTCTCCGCGCCAGCCCTGGTCGCGGCCTAACACCAGTTTGCTCAGTTGTCCCAGTTGCACGCGCTCCCAACTCAGGTTGAACTGCAGTGGAGTCTCGCGCAGGCTCCCGGCCCGCTGCCATGTTCCGCTCATTCGCAACAGACCGGTGTCGCTCAAGCTCATATCCGTGCGCAGCGGTTCCGCTTTCAACCTTACTCCCCAGGCATTCTCTGACTCCTGCCATAAGGCAAAGTCGGCATTCAACAATGCATACGGTTTTTTCTCAGGTCCGGCTTTAAAATTGATCCTGCCGGAGCTAGCCTCAATGTAGGGAAACCCGGGACGCGCCCCACGCTTCGATTTTGCTGTAGGTGCCAGAGGCGTTCGCGCCGTGCGTTCCAGGAGAGCCTCCCAGTTCCAGCGTCCATCTTCTCTACGCACCAGGTTCAAACTTGGCTCAGTCAGTTCCAGCCGGGAAATATCCAGCCGGCCGCGCACCAGCGACGTCAACCGAACCAGCGCTGTAACCTCGGGCGCGCGCAGCATGGGCTCTGCACCGAATGCCGGGTCTTCGTTGATAACCAGATTCTCAAGATCGAACCCAGGCTGCGGCAGGAAACGAAGATGCACGGATCCAATCTCCACCGGACGTGCCACTGCCCGGCTGAGGGAATTCGCAATGCGCGACTTCAGGCGGGAAACACCCGGACGCAAAAGAAACAAAATCAGCAGAATGGCTACGGCCGCGGCCGCAGTCCGCCGCCGGGTGGAAAGACGCGTCACTTCACCACTCGCAGCGTTCGCCGCCACCGAGTCTCGTCAAAAAAGTGCAACACCACATGCGCTAGAAATCCAATTCGGTCCCCCAAATCGGTCTTGCGATACTGATCGCTCGGCGTCTCAAACGACCAGTAAATAAACATAGGACGCCCAATAATATTTTCCTGCGGAATGAAGCCCCAGTAGCGGCTGTCCAGGCTCACATCGCGATTGTCTCCCATTCCGAAATAACGCCCCGGCGCCACCACCAGGTCGTCGCCCTGGATGTGCATAGGAAGTTCCGGCTCCCAGCACGGATAGACGTTAGAGCTCTCCGAGGGCGGCACGGCGGGAAAATTGTCGCGGTAGGGATTGGGAAACGCCGCTGCATCCTGCGAGTGAATCACGTAAGGTTCTTGCAAGGCTTCACCGTTGCGATAGACCACGCCGTTGCGCAGGTGAATGCGGTCGCCGGGGACGCCGATGATCCGTTTGACCACATACAATCCCGGCTCACAGGGCGCCAGAAATACGACGATATCGCCACGTCTCACCTGGCGGTAGGGCAGCATTGGTCCCACCCACGGTGTTCGCGGCGCGAACTGGATGCGGTTCACGAAAACGTGGTCGCCGATCAGCAGGGTCTTCTCCATCGAACTGGAAGGGATCTCGAACGCCTGCACCACAAAAGTGATGATGAACAATCCTGTCACCAGGACTGCGGCCAGGGACGATAGAAATTCCACGGTCGTCTCCCGTGGTTTCTCTTCGAGTTCGTTCTTTGCTTTGCTATCCTTTTTCGCCACCGTGATCAATCCATCCCATCTTGGGTTGCAAAGCTATCTTATCTGCAGAAACTTTATTTCACCAACCGCAGCGTCCGGTTCCAGCGCGTGATCTGGAAGAGATGAGCCACCGCGTAAACAAAGTGCGCCAGTTTGCCAGCTACGGAAGTTGGCGCAGTGATCTCGCCATCTCCTTCCTGTATCGACCAGTAAATCAGCAGCGGCCGCCCAATAATATTGGCTTGTGGCACAAACCCCCAATAGCGGCTGTCGTAACTATCGTCCCGATTGTCCCCCATCACAAAATAATGTCCCTGGGGAACAATGAGCTGCCCATCCTCTACTAATTTTCGAAGCTGCACCCACCATTCCGGAGTCTCGCCCGCCGCCACATCCAGCCGGGGAAAACTATCCCGGAACGAATCATTGGAGGGCCGGCTGAAGTGCGCATAAGGCTCTTTCAGCGGCGCTCCGTTCACGAACACCTGCTTGTTGATCAGCCGTACCCGGTCCCCCGGCACGCCAATCACCCGCTTCACAAAATGCTGCGCCGGATTCACCGGATAATGGAAGACCACGATGTCGCCCCGCTGCACCCGGCGGTAGGGCATAAGCAGGTCGGCTACACCACCTCCGCCGTAACACAACTTATTCACCAGCAGATAATCGCCCACCAGCAGCGTATTCTCCATCGACGGAGAAGGAATCTGAAATGCCTGCACCACAAATGTGATCACAAAAACCGCGATCACCACCGTTCCCAGCAGGGACTGTACAGAACCGCTGAGGCCCGAGCCCACCGTCCACGCCGCTCTCCGATCTGCCACCGGCCTGTCGCACGACAAGGGGGCGTTCGACAACGGACGGTTCAACAAGGGATCGCTCGGCAGATGATCGACTGATACCTGCCCATTCGAAAAATGATCACTCCGGGAATTCATTGAGTCCACGCTGCCCGCCACTCTAGTGTTGCTCCGCGGACCGCGATCCGTGCGCCAGTTTGGAGCCCGACGATTGCGGCCGTGAAGCCAGATATGTCAATAACTGCCGCGCCGCATCCTGCTCCGCCGTCTTCTTGGTCGAACCTTGCGCGCGTCCAACAAATTCCGCGCCGCCATCGGCTTTAGTCGCGTTCAAACGCACTTCCACCGTAAACGTCTTCCGGTGTTCCGGTCCCGCTTCCTCCACCAGCACATAAGAAGGTTGCGCCATTCCCAATCCCTGCAAAGTTTCTTGCAGGGCGGACTTGAAATCAGTCATCGGCAGCGTGCCGCCTTCACGATTCATGCGCTCGAGTTCAGGCGCCAGAATCTCGCGCACGATAAATTCGCGGACCGGCTGCATTCCTCCGTCGAGGTAAATGGCTGCCAGAATGGCTTCCAGTGCGTCCACCAGAAGCGCCGTCTTGCTTCGGCCCCCGCTCTTCTCTTCACCTCGCCCCAGGCGGAGATAATGTCCGAGCTCCAATTGTTGCGCCACCTGGATCAAGTGCCGCTCACTCACCAGATGAGCGCGCAGCTTCGAGAGTTCCCCCTCGCGAAACTGCGGAAACCGCTGGAATAATTCTTCGCTCGTGACCAGTGCCAGTATTGCGTCGCCCAGAAACTCTAACTGTTCATTATCGTTGACTCGGTATTTATTCTCGCCTGCTTGCTGCGACTCCTGCTCGCGCGCCTGTGAGCTGTGCGTAATCGCCTGCTCGATCACTCCATGCCGGTGAAAGCGGTAGCGCAATGCGGTTTCCAGCGCGGCGATTTCCCGTTCTTTCATGATTGGACTGGCGCGCGTTAATCCGGCTGGAATGTCATCCTACGCAAGCGCTTCTTTTTTTGCGCCGCAAAGATTCTGAGCGAGCCGCGCGAAACGTCGTCTTGTTGGCGAAGTCATGATGGCGCGTTGGACTCGCATACTATTTCGCCGGCGTGTCGTTGATGCCACCGATCAACTGAATCAGACGATCCTTCTCCTTGCGCGCCGCATCCCCGGCGCCAGTGCCCGGTTTGGTCAAATCCACGGCCTGATTGGCGTACTTCAAAGCCTCGGGATACTTGTTCTGCATATCCAACGCCACGGACAAGCGGAACACTGCAACCGGATCCACCTGCTGCGGAAATGCATCAATCGACTTTCTCAAATTTCCTTCCGCATCGGCCCAGGCCTTCGCATTGAAGTCGAGGGTTCCCAAAATCGCGTATGCCTCGGAGCGTAGAAATGCCTTAAACGCATTCAGTTGCTCCGCCGGCGCACCCGCGCTGGGAACATCTGTCTCCACAGTTACAAGCGCGCGCTGTGCGTCTTTCCTGGCTTCCGCGATGCGCTGATCCTTATCCAGGTCAGTGTCGTGCGTGCGCTCGGCCAGCACTTGCGCGACGCCCAGCAGGGCTTCCGGATCGTCGGGATCGAAGCTCAGAACTTTCTGCGACATAGCCATCATCTTGTCGGCATTGTTTGCCTGTTGGTAGGAATGCAACACCGCTTTGTAAAGCAAGGGCCGCAACTCGCTTTCTGGAAACTTTGTCGCAAAGTCGTCCGCCGCCTTCTCCTGTGCTGCGGGATCGGTTATCGCCACGACAGCCTTGTACGCGTCAAACTCTGGTTGCGTCTTGGCTTGCGGTGGACGTTTTCCCGCAGGCGCTGCCGCTTGCCCTGCCGGTGGAGTCTGGGCCGCTGGCTTGTTCTGGCCGAAGGTTCCCACCGAAATCCCCAGCGCTACACATAAGATGATTGCTGTTCGCGTCATGCTTTCTCCTTGAACTGCCATGGCTTCACTCCACTTCCACAGCTGCCATTCGTTCCTGCATTCTAAATGGCTTCCGCATTGTTGCTGTGCTACTGCGCCTTGGCTGGAGGTTCGTAGGCTTGTTGCAAACCTCGTTCCGCAGCCGCCTTGATCTCAGGTAACTGGCCGGAGCTGTTCAACGCCTCGCGATACTCTTGCACAGCCGCGTCGCGATCTTCTTTCATATCCAGAATCCGTCCCAGATACACGTGCGACCACCCGACCACTTTCGGATCCTTCGACGCTTCAATCGCCTTCTGAAAATTATCCTGCGCCCCATCTCTGTTCTTGTTTGCAACGGCGACTTCCGCCAGAATGAACAGCGCCCGCCCCTGGTCTCCAATCTTCTTATCCAGCGCCTGCTGCGCGAGCTCCTGCGCGCCCTTGGGATCGCCCGCCGCCAGCCGTTTCTCCGCCGAGAGCAGCATCCGCCGCTCCTCAGGACGCGATAACTGCACTAACTCGGGCGAACTCTTGCTGGCAAAATGTACTTCCGCCGCCATCCTCTCTTCTTTCTTCAGATCTATATTCTCAAGAAAACCACTGTACGCTCCGCGTACGCCCGCCGGATCTTTTTCGAATGCCACCACCGTGTCGTAAAACGTCCGGGTAAGAATGTAGCCTTGCTTCACCGCGTCATCGACCGCCTGGGCCCGCATCGCCTCTTCCGCCGCTTGCTTGCTCCCAGTCGTTCGGATCTCGATGGCCCTCACCAGGCACTCCGTTACCAGCAGCGAAATGTCAGTCTTGAAGCTTTCCTCCAGAGGAGCGCGCTTCACGGACTGCAGCAGAGGTTCCAGCCGCTTGATCGCGGTGTAATGCTTTGCCGCCAGCGGATCAAGTTCATAGTGTAAGAAGGTGTGGCGAATCTGGTCCATCTTCAGCGCCGCCCGGGGCGCCGCTCCGGAAGGCGTGTTCGGGGCTGGAAAGACAACCACGTAATAATCCGCTCCGTAATTCCGTGCATCTGTTTCGTTCGGCGAGCCCATGAAGTCCAGATAAATCGTGAACCTCCGTCCCAAATACTGCGATGATGGTTGCTTCAAGTAGATTTCAGTGTCGAACACCATCTTCGCCAGGGGCTCATGATAACGGTTCATCCCCGCAGCGTAGTCGTTACGGTGCCGCTCCCAGATGGAGTGCAGACGCACCTTATCGTAGAAGCGTTCGAGGATCGCCCCGAAAGGCGCAACCGCCGCCGCATCCGGCGGCAACTCCTCTTCCTTCAGTCGCGGTACAAAATGTGGAGGACCGTCCATGTACAACGCCAACGAAATATACGGCGACAAACTGCGATTCGTATTCCTCTCCGCGGTGTAGCTCTGATAAAAGTCGCACACCGCCGCGCGCGCGGCTTCGGCTTCTTCAGATTCCTGCAGAATCCTCTGCACCTCGGCCCGCACGTTGCTTCGCGTAACATCCGAGATAGTCAGATCCTGGTCATAGCCGCAGGAATTGAGCGCCGTCAGCACGGAAAAAAGCGTCTCGCTGCTATCGAGCTGGATCGGAGTGGAACGCTCCTGTCCGATGCAGCTTGATCCCATCAGCCCCATCAGGGCCGCCAACCACAGGCCTCGTAATCGTAAACTCAGGAAAAACCTCCACGGATTCAGTGGCGTGCCGGGCGGAAACACTCTCAAGTGTAAGGAAGTCGGTGCAGGGGGTCAAACCGGCGGTGGGGTGGTGCATACGGACGCAAAATGCTCCCTTCCCGATATCTTGACCTTGGGCTCGATACCGGACTTTGAAGGGCAGGCGGCTAATGATTGACGGCCCGCAACCCGTCGCCATGGTTCCTAGAGTGGCCAAGAGGCAAGTTATGCAGAGCCCGCCAGTGTAAATTGCTTCAAGTATGCCAAATCCATAGGATTGCTTCTCGACCGAGGGGACAACATGGCTATACTGCGCTGATTCGCTTCCTTCTGCAGGAAGCACGGACAACCTCGGTTTGGCCATCAGCAGCCTGTGAGTGTGCCGTCGTTGACACGCCCGAGACTCTCGAATCCATGAAGCTCCTGTTGGGAAAGGGCGCCCGGGTCAACGCGAAGAACAAGGGGGGAAGCACAGCCCTGATGGCGGCAGCTCGCAGGACGGACCGAGAACATGCGGCTACTGGTGCTAACAGGGCCGAAGTCGACGTGAAAGATAATAACGGTAACACCGCCTTTCTTGTCACTGCGGGGAGCCCGTCCCTAGACTCCGGTCGGCGTCGTCAACACGAATGACCCCGTGAAGCTGCTTCTCGAACGAGGGGCGAATATTCGAGCGAGGAATAAGGACGGGGATACCGCCTTAATGCTAGCCGCGTCAAACGGCGGCTACGAAAACGCTGCCACAGTCAAGCTGTTGCTCAACAGGGGCGCTGAGATCGGAGCCAGAAACGAGCATGGACAGACCGCGCTGGAGGTTGGCGTTGAAGAATCACCGGAGTGAAACGGTTCCTGCCCTAAAGAAGGGCTATGGAATCAGGAGTCCTATAAACCTTATCTCTTCATCTCTTCCGAAAGCGAGAGGCGAGAATGCCAAATCAGAATCTCAGTGAGTAACCAAGGCGATCAGGAATCCCAGTGCTGCGTTGAAATGAATGAGCAAATGTTGATACATCGCGTCAATTAGACTCATCAACCGGGCGCGGCCAATCCTCAGCTGGCGAGACGTCCTGGGACCGTCATCAGCTCAACGAAGCGCTCGTCCTCGACAAAGGTTAAGGTGGAAGGTCTTCTCTGACTCGCTAAGCTAAGTAATCGTCAAATCGAGGGCGCTGCTTGTCCCACCGCTTGTACAGCCCAAATTGCCCGAGTTGCCGCTCGGAGTATTGACCGTCACGCTGGCTGTTCCGGGAGCGGAGATCAAGGTGGTAGTGACGGTGACCTGTAACTGCTGACTGCTCATGACCTGAGTGCTTACCGTGGTGCCGTTGATGAGCACGACAGAAGACGAAACAAAGTTGCTACCAGTCACGGTGAGAAGAAAGCCCTGTTGCACTTGAGCGAACGTAATCGTGCTAGCGGAAAGAGACCCGACAACCGGCGCTGGCCGAGCACTTCCGCACAAGGGATTGAGTCCGTTGCAGCCCTGAAAGACTAGCAAGGCCAGCAGAAACATGCTGAAAGGTCGCAAGAAAGCGCTCAAGGCTTTTCTCGTTATATACATATCTCATCCTGTGTCCTGTTGCCAGACAGCAGCACTTCACTCCCACGACGCAGATCACAATCCAAGTTATCTCTACATAACTGCGCCTCCATCCAAGGAAGTCACTGGCGTGCCCAGACCAACGCCACGGCCGTTGGTCTCGGACTTAGCCACGACCGTTTTCAGTTCCGGCGGCGTTCGGGAGTGGCGAGGACCGGTGTCTTGGCGCGGTCTTTATCTCGCGGTTCGCCGCGCGTTCTGGGGGGTTCGGCGGCGTTTTTGGCGCGAGCGTTTAGTTCTTGGGTGCCAGGAACCGGGATCACACCGTCGTCATCATGGAGGAGAACATTCAGAAGAGAACTGTGGACGCGAAGATTGTCTCCAACGTCATAGTTGATAAATCCCAGCTTCCGGAATCGGTTCATGAAAAAGCTGACACGGGAACGTGTGGTGCCGACCATCTCTGCCAGCGTCTCCTGACTCAATCTCGGAACTGACATTTCCGAAACACCTTCTTTGCCAAACTGCGCCATTAAGAGAAGCACTCGTGCCAGTCGCTTTTCGCTTGAGTTGAAGAGCTGGTCGACCAGGTCGTCCTGATAGCGAATATTTCGCTTCAGCAGGCATCTGAGAAACAGTGCCGACAGCTTCGGCTCCAGACCTAAAGCACTCATCATGGCTTTCCTGTCGACGTGAAGAAGGACGCAGTCCGTCATGGCGACTGCCGACGACATGCGAAGAGGCTGACCGGCGAGACCGCCCTCTCCAAAGAAATCGCCATCACTCAAGATTCCGAGAGTCGCTTCTTTCCCCGCTTCCGACACAACTGTGAGTTGTACTTTCCCCTTCTGAATAAAAAACAGGCCATCCGTGGAATCGCCCTGGGAAAAGATCGTGTCCCTTTTTTCGAATGACAACATATCCCTTCCCTTTCCAATGGTCGAAAGAAAGGTGTGGGGATTGAAATCGAGCTTTTTCCTGGTTGTAGTCATTCGCCGCTACCCGAGGTGCCAGCTAAAGGTGCTGGGGATACTGCTGCGATTGTTCAGGAAACGATAAGTCGTGTCTGATCAATAATGCACACCCACTACCGGCTTGCTGTAGTTCGCATAAGTTGGACCGTGAGTGCGCTTACATTTGGCGTTCATCTTGCATCCAAGCATAGGTTTCGAGGAGAGATCACTATGGATGAGAAGGTTGTGCGGGAGGTGCTCCATGAGCTATTCACCTCGCTTGAGGCTTTGGAGACGCAGAGTTCAGCCGTCACGCAGTTCCTGAAAGACAAAGGCATAACCAATGAGGAAGAGCTCGCTCCCTATCTGGAGCGAGCGGGAAATGCGAGTAACGTTCGATGGCTTGCCGCCCGGGTGAGGATGGATCATCTGCTTTCTTCCGCGATGAAGGGTGCTGAGCAGGAAGCCAAGAAGGAGCCTCCGAAGGCCGCGGAAAATAGCCCAGAAGCGAACGCAGCCCAGGACAGATCAGACGCGAAGCAAAACAAGAAAGATCCCGAAAGTACGGAGCAAGCTGCGGCCAGCCAAGCTCAGGAGGAAAAAGGCGGTGGCACGGCTGAGAAAAATCAGAATCAAGAAGGCGGCCAAGAGAATAACGATCACAAGAACGCCGCTTGATTAACCGGAGAACGATTGTTCAGTCCGCGGGCATGGGCGCCGGACTGGGCAGCGCGGGGCGAGCTTTCGCGGCGACAGGAGTCTCTGCCGGCGTTTCCAGCCACTTGCGAACTTCAGGTAGAGCTTGCCGCATCGCGACTTCACCGGCGCGAATCAGTTCGCCGGCACGTTTGAAATCGTCGTAGCCGAAGCCGGCCACATCGGGCTCGATCACCAGATCGGCGGCGCCGCGCCACAGATGGCCCATCATGTCTTGCGCGATGGCGAAGGATTGTCCGATGACGTCAAAGAGATTCCGCGGCGCGCTATCTTTGGACCACTGCCCTTTCAAGTGCACAGCCAGCACACGCTCCGCGCCCATGTCGCGCAGCGGGTGCGTGGGCACGGGATAAGAGAGCATGCCATCGACCAGCCACCGTCCGCGAATATTTACCGGCAAAAACATTCCCGGATACGCGCAACTGGCGCGCACCGGATCGATGATTGAACCAGAATGAAACACCACGCCTTTGCCGGTATTGAAGTCGGTTGCGGTCACGCCCAGAGGGATGCGCAAGTCTTCGAAAGTCTTCACCTTCAAAACGCGGGTGAGGAACGACACCATGCGGTCGTTCGAGGCAAAGCCGTAGCGGGAAACGGTCCAGCGCGCGAAGGTAGTGAAGCGGCAGGAGTGCGCAACTTTTTCGAGTTCTTCGACCGAGAGGCCGCTGCAGTACACGGCCCCAATCAGGGCGCCAACGCTGGTGCCGGCAACGATGCGGACCGGGATCCGTTCCTCTTCGAGGACTTTCAGCACTCCGATGTGGGCCATGCCGCGGGCAAACCCTCCGCCGAGGGCGAGACCTATGGCAGGTATTGGCAGCCCAGGCGCGGCGGCCTTACGTGAGAGTTCGCGGCCGAGGGCCTGCACCGATCGAACGATCTTTTCAAAGCTCTTCACCGCCACCCCCACTGCCCGGCGTACCAGGCATTTACGGGCTCAACTGGCACTTCAACTCTGCTGTCTTTAAGATGCCACAAACGCGTATTAAGCTGCAGAGCCCGATCGTGCTATCTGCCATTACCTTAGGCAGGAGGAGACTGTATTACCTTTAGCGGATGGGGAAAGGGAGCGCAAGCGAAGTCGTGACTAACCCACGTGTCTCTGCTAAGTTACAGGCAATGGTACGAGAGATATCGGCGGGAGGCGTGGTAATCCGGCGGCGGAACGCAGCTTGGTGGATGGCCGCCATCGAGCCGCCCGGCGATGCCGACCGGGACGCCACGGACCAGACAAACGTTATCCAGCGGAGGCCTAAGGCGATTCTGGCCCTGCCGAAGGGGCTGGTGGATCCGGGCGAGAAGCCGATGGAGACGGCACTCCGGGAGGTTTACGAGGAGACTGGAGTGACCGGCGAGGTGGTCGCGAAGCTGGACGACATTAAATATGTATATTCGCGAAGTTGGGGCGACGGTCAGCGTGTATTTAAAATTGTCAGCTTTTATCTGATGCGCTATCGCTCCGGCCGCATTAACCACATTTCACCCACAATGAGAATTGAGGTAGCGCGCGCCCGCTGGATTCCTCTCGAAGATGCGCCAAAGATGCTGGCTTACAAAGGTGAAAAACAAATGGCGCGGCGGGCACAGGAGTATCTAATCGCACATGCTGAATTCTTGTCGGCGAACCCATAAGTCGGCGGCAAAGGAAGCGCCTGCGCCGTTGCTGCACGCTTTGATCAGTTTGGATTGACGGTCCGCTGCGATCCTTTCTTGTGAGGTGGAGAATTTTTCTCGAGGCTAGATGATGAAACGAATTAATAAAGTTGCTGTTCTGGGCGCCGGAACCATGGGTGCACGCATCGCCGCACACTTTGCCAATGCTGGAGTTCCCAGCTATCTGCTGGATATTGTTCCAGCCGATGTTGCCCCTGGGGCTAGAGGGTCGGCGCGAAATAAAGTTGCGGCTGCCGGTCTCGACGCCGCGAAGAAATCAAGGCCTGCGGCCTTCATGGATTCTTCACTTGCCCGCTTCGTCACGGTTGGGAACTTCGAAGATGATTTAAAGAAGCTTGCCGAAGTGGACTGGATCATCGAGGCCGTCGTCGAGAATCTGGACTTGAAGCGGGCGTTGCTTCGCAAAGTCGAAGGCATCCGCAAGCCCGGGACCATTGTCACTACCAACACCAGCGGCCTGCCTGTAGGAAAAATTGCTGAGGGCTTCTCTGACGATTTCAGGCGCTGCTGGTTCGGCACGCATTTTTTTAATCCGCCGCGCTACATGCGCCTTCTGGAACTCATTCCTACGGCGGAAGCGGACCGCGCTCTGCTCGATCTGGTATCTCACTTCTGCGACCTGCGTCTCGGCAAAGGTGTGGTGCTCGCGAAAGATACTCCGAACTTTATTGCCAACCGCATCGGCACATTTTCGGTATTGAATGTGATGCGGCTCATGCAGGAAATGGATCTCAGCATCGAAGATGTCGACGCGCTGACCGGACAGGCTGTGGGCTGGCCGAAGTCAGCGACCTTCCGCACCATCGACTTGGTTGGCTTGGACATTCTGGGTCATGTGGTTGGCAATATGACCGCGAACGTCCACGACGAACGCAGCGACCTGCGCCTGCCGGATTTCTTCTCGCAGATGATCGAGCGCAAATGGCTGGGGGACAAAACGAAAGGAGGCTTCTACAAGAAAGCAAAAGGCGGCGAAGGGAAAAAAGAAGACGAACGGCTAGCTCTCGACTGGAAGACGCTGGAATATCATCCGCGCCAAAAACCGAAATTCGCCGCGCTCGACATGGCGAAGAACATCGAAGATACGGGCGCGAAGCTGCGCCTGTTGCTGGGTCTCGAAGGCAGCGGGCCGCAGAAAGGCGACAAGGCAGGAACGTTCCTGTGGCCGGCGTTGTCTGATCTGTGGACTTACTCGGCGAACCGAATTCCCGAGATCTCCGATTCGATTGTTGAGATCGATCGTGCGATGCGTCTCGGATTCAACTGGGAGTTGGGTCCATTCGAGCTTTGGGATGCCGCGGGTGTAGAAAGCACGGTCGCCCGCATGAAGAGAGAGGGAAGGCCAGTCGCTGCGAACGTCGAAAAACTGCTGGGCGCGGGCAAGAAATCCTGGTACGCCGATGATTTGAAATCGACGTCCGGGCGTGTTTACTTTGATCTGGCGACTAACAATTTGCAACCAGTGCAAGTTCCGTCCGGTGTCTGGTCTGTGACGGTCGCGAAAAAATCCAACGGAGTAGTAAAGAAAAATTCTGGAGCATCCTTGGTTGACCTCGGCGACGGCGTGGGCTGCATCGAGTTCCACAGCAAGATGAACTCGCTCGGTGCCGATATCATCAGCTTGATCTTACAAACGTTGAAACCGGGCGGACCGGGCGACAACTTCAACGCCTTTGTCGTCACCAACGACGCGACAAATTTTTCCGTAGGTGCCAACCTCATGCTCCTGCTGATGAGCGTGCAGGAAGACGAGTGGGACGATGTCGACCTCGCCATCCGCCAGTTCCAGGGTATGACACAGGCAATCAAGTTCTCGCCCAAACCAATTGTGTCGGCACCGTTCGGCCTGTGCTTAGGTGGCGGAACGGAAATCTCGCTGCACGCCGCGGCCCGCCAGCCTCACGCGGAACTTTACACGGGATTGGTGGAGGTTGGCGTCGGCCTGCTCCCCGGCGGTGGCGGCTGCAAGGAAATGCTGCTGCGCGCGATCGACGGCGCAACCACGGCGCGCGGCGGCAAAGGCTCCGGCGAGGCACTCGCCGGATCGATCGAGATGTTGGAAGCGATGAAGCGCGCGTTTGAAACCATCGCGACCGCCAAGGTTGCCACCTCCGCGCACGAAGCCCGAGCTCTCGGCTTCTTGTCAGACAGTGACCGTATCACCATGAATCGTGAGCGTGTGCTCTCCGACGCCAAGACGCGCACCCTCGAACTTCTGCGCGCGGGATATGAACCGCCGGTGCCACGGACCGATATTCCCGCTCCCGGCGAAAACCTTCTGGCGACGTTGAAGATGGGAGTCCATATGATGCGGCAGGGCGATTTCATTACTGATTACGAAGTGAAACTGGGCGCCAAGATCGCCGAAGTCCTCTGTGGCGGCAATGTCACGCCGGGGACGCTAGTAAGCGAGCAGTACATTCTCGATCTGGAGCGTGAGGGCTTCAAATCATTGTGCGGCGAGAAAAAAACGCAGGAGAGGATTCAGTACACCTTGAAGACGGGAAAGACACTGAGGAACTAGAGGGCGGGCGGACTTTCTTCCAAAACTCGCAAGAATTGTGTGTTTTTGCGGAGTACATTTCCCAGGAGCGCTACAATTGGTCTCGATGAAAAAACTCGTTCCATCCGTCAGAGCGATCGGACTGATCGGCTTCGTCCTGATGTTGGGGTTCGCAACCGCAAAAGCTCAAGCACCCGCACAGAAAGAACCCGCGCCTGATGTTCCGGACGCGATTCAGGTCCCGGCGGGACTGGAAGTCGTCGTGTACGCTCATGCCACTGGTTCTCAGATCTACACGTGCCAGGCCGCGGCAGACGGCAATTTCGCTTGGACGCTCAAGGCGCCCGATGCGGAACTGCACGACCGCAAAGACAAGGTGATTGGACAACATTCCGCCGGTCCCTCATGGAAGTTGAAAGATGGCAGTGAGGTCACCGGGAAAGCCGTAGCGCACGTCGATTCGCTGGATGCAGATTCGATTCCGTGGCTACTGGTGAATGTTGTGAGTCACGCGGGGAACGGTCAACTCAGCAGCGTAACAACCATCCAGCGAGTCCACACTCATGGCGGGAAACCTCCTGCCGAGGGCTGCGAGGCCGCCCACCTCAACACCGAAACGAAAAGCGCTTACACGGCGGATTACTACTTCTACGCTCCGGCCAAGTGAAAGTAGTCAGGGCAGCTTTGCGGGGTTGCGTTTTGCTTCCGGCCGGTAAACCATTCTCCGCGGTGCGCGTCCAAACTTGTTTCGGGAATTGAAGTTCGGAAACCAAGCGGAGACTCGAAAAGTGAAGAAACGATCGCCTCACTTCATGATGCTCACGATAGCTTCAAGGAAAGAAAACAGACGGCGCTCCTTTCAGCGCCAAGGTGCGTTTCCTGGCGGTCTGGTCAAGCAAAATGGACAATGGCAACTGGCGGCCAGGCAATCGTCGGCCGTGAAGGTTCCGCAGCACAGCCCGAATTGAGACGGGGCGGCGAGCCCTCATTTTCGACCGGCTCCATTATTCGCCGCGGAATCGAGAATCGCCAATCGCGGTTTCGCGATCTAAGATGGAGGTAGACAAAGGGTAGTCCCTGATTGGAGTGATCATGCGCGAAGTCATCATTGCCTCATCCGTCCGAACGCCCGTGGGACGCGCCTTCAAGGGCACGCTTCGCGCCACGCGTCCCGATGAACTGGCGGCGGTCGCCATCCAAGGCGCACTGCAGAGTGTGCCACAACTGGATCCTAAAGAGATCGAAGACGTCATCCTCGGCTGCGCCATGCCCGAGGCCGAGCAGGGGATGAATGTGGCACGCATCGCTTCGTTGCGTGCGGGGCTGCCGGTGGAAGTCTCAGCCCTCACAATAAACCGTTTCTGTTCGTCGGGACTGCAGTCAATCGCGATGGCCGCTGAGCGCATCATGAGCGGTGGTGCGGAGGTGATCGTTGCCGGTGGCACCGAATCGATGTCAATGATCCCGATGGGCGGCCACAAAGTTTCGCCGAATCCCTGGCTGGTCGATCACTATCCTGATGCATATTTGAATATGGGGCTGACCGCCGAACGCGTCGGCCAGCGCTTCGGCATCACGCGCGAAGCGGCGGACGAATTTTCCCTGCGCAGTCATCAGAAAGCGTTGGCCGCGATTCAGGCAGGAAGGTTCGACGAGGAAGTTGTGACCGTGCCGGTGAGCTTTACTACTCCGAATGGATCGAAGCCCACGCGGCGGGAATTTGTTTTCAAAATGGACGAAGGCCCGCGCGCCGACACCTCGCTAGAAGCGCTGCTTGGTCTGAAGCCCGCGTTCCACGTCAAAGGCACAGTCACTGCCGGAAATTCCTCGCAGATGTCCGATGGCGCGGCGGCGGCGGTAGTGATGTCCGCCGAGCGCGCGAAAGCTCTCGGCATCAAGCCCCTCGCCCGCTACGTTTCGTTCGCAACCGCCGGGTACAAGCCCGAAGAAATGGGACTCGGCCCTGTCTTCGCGATTCCGAAAGCCTTGAAGATGGCGGGGCTGAAGCTCTCTGACATCGACGTAATTGAGTTGAACGAGGCCTTTGCGGCACAGTCGCTGGCTGTGATCAAGGAGGCTGGCCTCGATCCGGAGAAAGTAAATCTCAACGGGGGAGCGATCGCTTTGGGACATCCCCTGGGCTGCACGGGAGCGAAGCTGACGGCAACGATCATCCGTGAACTCAAGCGCCGCAACGGACGTTACGGCATGGTCACGATGTGTGTCGGCGGAGGCATGGGCGCGGCGGGGATCTTCGAAAATCTGAATTAACCGCGAAATTCTGCGTATGGCGCTATAATTTGTGGCAGGGAGGAAGCCCCATGTCAATCTTCCGTCTCTTACCCATATCGCTGCTGATCACCCTGAGCGTGGCCACGCTGGCAGCACAGTCTTCGCCGGAAAAGAATTCAGTCGTGGTTCAGTCTGTCCAAACGCGACAGCGGACTTTTCCGAGCACGAATCTCTTTTCCTCGAATCTGCAGACTGGACTTAAGCCAAACGCAATCGATCACATTCTCCTCGGCGATTATCGGCCACGGCTAAGTCAGTTCAGCGTGCCACGCAATTGGCTGCATAACAACTCGGATTGGCCGTCACCGGCCGATGGCCTCTGCCTCAAGATGCGCACCTACAAAGTTGCTCGCGACGGTCCCCACACGGATGCCACGCACGCCGCCGGCTATTCCACCTGCCAGCCCGCGGTGCGGTTTCAGACGCGCAGCATCGTGTTAAGGGTCCCATCACCCACGCCCTGAGAGCAACGGTTCTTTACCGAAGCAGTGCGCTCCTTTACTCGACTATGCCGCATTGAGGCGGCTGACTGAGGCACATCGCAAAGTTGCGCATCCACTGATCTCCGTCACGGGTTTCTTTCTGGCCGACGAATACCGAAGCCCTGACAAGCCCGCCCGTTCGGAAAAAGCCCGCAACACCCCTAGCTTCAGGCCTATCATTCCTCCTGCGCCCCAATTAAAATGAGTTGTACTTTTTCTGTGGGTTCTCTACGCACTCGGCGTCTCTAATTTCGAGGATTAAGACATGGCTACAACCACAACTGTTCCCAGCACCAAAGTCTCCGGCGGCAGTTTCTTGCTTGAATCCCGTCGTCCTGACGAAGTGTTCACTCCCGAAGACTTCACCGAGCAGCACCAGCTCATCGGACAGACGGCGGAAGAATTTGCCGTCAACGAGATCCTGCCCAACGCAGAGAAAATCGAGCATAAGGATTTTTCGATTTCCCGCGAACTGCTGAAAAAGGCCGGCGAGCTTGGCCTGAGCGGCGTTGAAATTCCCGAAGCTTATGGCGGCCTTGAAATGGACAAGGTCACCTCTGCCGTCATCGCCGACCACATCGCGAAGTATGCCGGCTTCGCCACGACTTGGGGCGCGCACAGCGGCATCGGGTTGCTGCCGATCGTTTATTTCGGAACGGAGGAGCAAAAGAAACAATATTTACCACGTCTGGCGACTGGCGAGATGGTTGGCGCGTATGCGCTTTCGGAATCGACTTCCGGATCCGACGCCATGAACTGCCGCACTCGCGCCGAGCTTTCTTCCGACGGCAAGCATTACATCCTGAACGGCGAAAAAATGTGGATCACCAACGCCGGATTCGCCGACCTGTTTACAGTTTTCGCCAAGGTCAATGGTGAAAAGTTCAGCGCGTTCCTGGTCGAGAGAACCTTCCCGGGCTTTTCGGTCGGAGCCGAAGAGCACAAGATGGGCATCCGCGGATCGTCAACTTGCCCGATCATCCTGAATGATTGCAAAGTGCCGGCTGAGAATTTGCTGGGCGACATCGGCAGAGGGCACGTGATTGCTTTCAATATTCTGAACATCGGCCGCTTCAAACTCGGCGCAATGTGCGTGGGTGGCGGACGCGTCTCGCTGGAAAGCGCGATCAGCTACGCGAAGCAGCGCAAGGCTTTTGGCAAGCCGATCGGCGACTTCGGCTTGGTGCGCGAGAAGCTGGCGAACATGGCGACGCTGCTCTACGTCGGCGAATCGCTTGTGTATCGCACGGTCGGCATGATGGATGTTGCGCTCGGCGAAGTTGACAAGTCCGGCACGGAGGCGATGAAAGAAACTCGCAAGGCGATCGAGGAATACGCGGTGGAGTGCTCGATCATCAAGGTCTGGGGCTCGGAGATGGTCGACTACATTGTCGACGAAACTTTGCAGATATATGCAGGCTACGGTTTCGTAGAAGAGTATCCTGCGGAACGTGCCTATCGCGACGCACGCATTAATCGCATCTTCGAGGGCACCAACGAAATTAACCGGCTCATCATCACGGGATTTCTGCTGAAGCGAGCGATGAGCGGGCAGCTGCCGCTGATGCCTGCCATCAAGAAGCTGATGGATGAAGTACTCTCCGGGCCTTCTGTCGGCGAAGAGCTCGACGGACTGCTGACGCAAGAACGAAAAGTAGTCGGCCAGGCGAAGAAGCTCGGCCTATTTGCCGCTGGGGCAGCCACTCAGAAATATATGCAGGCGATTCAGGACCAGCAGGAAATCATGGGCGCCATCGCCGATATGACCATTGAAAGCTATGCTATGGAATCGGCGGTGCTGCGCGCACAAAAAATTGCCGAGACGAACGGCGAGGCCGCTGCCGCTGTTCCGATCGCGATGACGCGCGTCTATTTGACGCAAGCGATGGAAAAGATCGAGTCCGCGGCGAAGAAGGTGATCGCGGCAGTCGCCGATGGCGACATGCTCCGCACGCAGCTTGCCATTCTGCGCCGGCTGGCCAAGTACGAACCATTCAACACCATCGAACTTCGGCAGCAGATTGCGCAAAAGGTGATTGAGCGGGGAAAGTACACCCTGGCATAAATCCTTAACCCTGCATCCTTAACTAAGATCGGGAACCAACGCTGATTCGTGGTTCGAGAGGGTCGAGGGCAAATATCGATGGCTTCTGATAGAACGCTTCCATGAGAACGAGTGGCCAGGTTCTGATCGCGTCGGCCAGTGTTCTGCTGCTGTGCGCCTGTCTGGGTGCGCAAGAAAACAACCGCGTATCGAAGGACCTTGCCCTCACGCCGCCGATGGGCTGGAATTCCTGGAACAAGTTTGCCTGCAGCGTCAGCGAAGACCTGATCAGGAGCATGGCCGACGCGATGGTCAAATCCGGCATGAAAGATGCGGGGTATCAATATGTAAACGTCGACGACTGCTGGCAGGTCAGCCGCGACGGGAGTGGCAATATCGTGGCCGATCCGCAACGTTTTCCGCATGGCATGAAGGCGGTCGGCGATTACATTCATTCCCTGGGACTGAAGTTCGGCGTGTACTCTGATGCGGGTTCGAAGACCTGCGCGGGACGGCCCGGCGGCCTCGGCCATGAATATCAGGATGCGATCCAGTACGCGGCATGGGGCGTTGACTATCTGAAATACGATTGGTGCAATACCACCACGCAGGATGCGAAGGCTTCCTACGCGAACATGCGCGCCGCACTCGACGCTTCCGGTCGCGCTATCGTGTTGAGCATCTGCGAATGGGGTACAGCCAAGCCGTGGCTCTGGGGAAAAGAGGTCGGGGGCAATTTGTGGCGCACCACCGGCGACATCAGCGACAAATGGGCTGGCCAGACGAAATGGCCGGATGGAAGTTGCTGTTCGAATGGAATGTTGGCAATCCTCGATCAGCAGGTTGGGTTGCAGTCGTATGCCGGACCGGGCCACTGGAATGACCCTGACATGCTGGAAGTGGGCAACGGTGGTATGAGCGACACCGAGTATCGCGTCCACTTCAGCTTGTGGGCGATTCTCGCGGCACCGCTGATTGCCGGCAATGATCTCCGCAATATGCGGCCCGAGGTCCGCGACATTCTAACCAACAAAGAAGTAATCGCGGTGGATCAGGACCCGCTGGGGCGAGAAGGGGAACGCGTGTGGAGAAATGGCGATCTGGAAGTGTGGGCTAAGCCGTTAGGAGACGGCAGCCGCTCCGTCGTCCTGCTGAATCGGGGGAGTGCGGAGCAGGAAGTCACTGCGAGATGGGAGGATCTTGGCTATCCCGAGCACGTGAGCGCCTCGGTGCATGATTTGTGGCAGCATAAAGATCTGGGTAAGTTTAATGGAAAGTTTTCCGCACAAGTGGCTTCGCACGGCATCGTTATGGTGATGGTGACGCCTTAGACTTAGAGCTGAATATTGCTCACCTTCACCGCTTCGGAAAGTTTGGATCGGCTTTCACTTCCTGAACATTTGTAACCCCAGATCAGCGGCTGGTCTTCAACTCTTCCATCACGCTCTGGATCAGTTCCTTCGCGTCGGTCAGGCTCTTCATAATGATCTGGATATCCATGACAGGCTTGCCCGGCCAGCGTTGGCTCTGGCAGTACACGCCGTGTTGACCGACCAGCGCCATGGCATCCGTGATCGTATCCATCGTGACCGCCAGGCGCCCGCGGGGGACGCCCATCATGGTTTCATAGTGTTCCAGTTCTTCGTGTTTTTCATCGAATACCGGCATCGGACGATTGTAACCGCTGCCGTCGATGGGGCATAATCATTGGTCTCTGCTGACAAATGGATTTCTCACACGTCTAAGATTTTTGTCCACAGCGAACAACTCAACAGGAGAGATCATGCGAAAACGAATCGTGCTTCCCACGCTGCTAACCTTGGTGTTCACCACAGCTGCTTTCGCGCAGACGGGCAAGAGTCGGCCGAGCCCGGCGGCGTCAGCCGAGTGCGATCTTGGCGGCGGCAAAACCATCAAGACAGATTATTCCAGCCCGCGTATGAAAGGCCGCAAGATCTATGGCGACCTGGTACCCTTCGGCGAAGTCTGGCGCACGGGAGCGAATGACGCTACGACATTTATCACCAGCGCTGATGTAGTCATCGGCGGCAAGACCATTCCCGCCGGCAGCTACACCATCTTCACCGTTCCCGCCGCGGACAAATGGACGCTGATCGTCAACAAGAAAACAGGCGAATGGGGCATCCCTTACAAATATGAGAGCGATGAACTGGCGCGCGTGGACATGAAGGTAAGCAAGCTGCCCTCGCCGTTGGAAAATTTCACGATCGCCTACGATAAGGCGGGAAGCGGCTGCACGCTGCGCATCGATTGGGAGACCACGCGCGCGTCGGTCGCCATCGCCGCGAAGTAAGTCTACGCGCGGTTGAGATTTGATTTCCTGGTTGCGGATTGCTGATTGAAAACTCTAGAGCGGGTTTTCAATCACAGTCTGCAATTACGAGGCAGGCTTCCAGCGCAGCACCGGTTTTCTGGCGGCCGCAGTTTCGTCAAGCCGCGAAACCCGTGTAGAGTGCGGTGCGTCGAGCACAATCTGCGGATCCCGTTCCACTTCTTCGGCAATCGACTTCATCGCGTCGACGAATAAATCCATCTCCTCCTTGGACTCACTCTCGGTTGGCTCGATCATCAGCGCCCCCGGAACAATCAGCGGAAACGCCGTTGTGTAGGGATGGAATCCGTAGTCGATCAGCCGTTTGGCAATGTCCATGGTGCGCACGCCTTTTTTGGCTTGCAGTTTGTCACTGAAAACGACTTCGTGCATCGTAGGCGTGGAATACGGCAGATCGTAAGTGCCTTCGAGTCCTTTGCGGATGTAGTTGGCGTTCAGCACCGCATCTTCAGTGGTCTGCCGCAGACCATCTGGCCCGTTCGCTTGAATGTAGGCCAGGGCGCGGACGAACATGCCAAAGTTGCCGTAGAACGCGCGTACCCGTCCAACCGACTGCGGACGGTCGTATTCAAATCCGAGTGTGCCATCCGCTTTGGTAACCAGCACGGGCGTAGGCAAAAATGGCTCGAGTGTTTTCTTGATCGCCACCGGTCCCGATCCCGGCCCACCACCGCCGTGCGGTGTGGAAAATGTTTTATGCAAGTTAAGGTGCATCACATCCACGCCAAAATCACCGGGCCGCACCTTGCCCACCAGCGCGTTCATATTTGCTCCATCCATGTAGAGCAGGCCGCCTTTGGCGTGAAGGATGTCGGCAATCTTGTGAATCTGCTGTTCGAACACTCCCAGCGTGTTGGGATTGGTAAGCATCAGCGCGGCAACATCCTCGTTCATCTGAGCTTCCAGGGAGGCAATGTCCACCATCCCGCGGGAGTCGGATTTCAAGTTCTCTACAGCGTAGTCGACCATCGCTGCGGTCGCCGGATTCGTCCCATGCGCAGAATCTGGAATCAAGACTTTCTTTCGCGGACGCCCCTGCGCATGGTGGTAGGCACGCACCATCAGGAGTCCGGTCATCTCACCGTGCGCGCCAGCCGCTGGCTGCATCGTGATCGCATCCATGCCCGTAATTTCGATCAGGCACTCGCTCAGAGTTTTCAGAATCTGCAGAGCGCCTTGCGAAATCTGCTCCGGCTGATAGGGATGCCCGTTCGCGATTCCCTCCACCCGCACCACTGCTTCATTCACTCGCGGGTTGTACTTCATCGTGCAGGAGCCCAGGGGATACATACCAAGATCGATCGCGTAATTCCAGGTCGACATGCGCGTAAAGTGGCGGATGATTTCAATCTCGCTCACCTCGGGCATGTTTCCCAGATCCTTTCTTTCAGAGGCGCCGAGCAACGCGGATGTATCCACTTCTGGAACATCGAGCGGCGGCAACTTCCATGCGGCTTTTCCGGCGGAAGACTTCTCGAAGATCAGTCCCTCGTTCTGATTAACGTGGCGCGTGGCCTTGCGAGTTTCGTAGTTCATCGTGCCACCTCTTCCACTGCGACATCTTCCTTGGCCGACCGCTTCAAGGCGTCAGTCTCCGCAACCAGCCCGACGGCCGTATCGATTGCAGACCGCGTGGTAAGTTCTGTACAACACCATAACGCGGCATTCCCCAGTTCGGGATAAAACTTCTTCAGCGGCAATCCGCCGACCATGTTGTGACCGAGCAGCCGATGGTTGATGGCGTGCGAGTCGTCTCTTGTCTGAAGCACAAATTCGTTGAACCGAGGAGCGCCGCCAAATAGAACTTTGCCGTGCTTCGAGAACTGTCCGGCTGCATAGGCAGCTTTCGCCAAATTCTGCTTGGCTAACTCCTTCAGCCCGACTTTGCCATACACGGTCATAAAGATGTTGACCATCAATGCGACCAGCGCCTGATTGGTGCAGATATTTGAGGTCGCCTTCTCGCGCCGGATGTGTTGCTCGCGGGTGGCTAGCGTGAGTACAAATCCGCGTCTACCCTGTGTATCGACGGTTTGCCCGGCCAATCGCCCGGGCATCTGCCGGACGAATTTTTCCCGCGTGGCAATGACGCCGCAGTGTGGACCACCAAAACTCAGGGGCACGCCGAACGATTGCGCTTCCATCGCGATCACGTCCGCCTCCCGCGGTGGTTCCACGATTCCCAGAGATACTGCTTCAGCAATCGAGACCACTAGCATCGATCCGTTCTTATGAGCGATCCCGGCAATCGCCGAAACATCTTCAATCGTGCCGAAGAAATTCGGCGACTGAATCAACACGCACGCGGTTTGCGGCGTGATGGACTTCTCCAACTCCGCGAAATTCATCCGCCCATCATCTCCGAAACCGGTCACCGACAGAGGCATTCCCTGATGGGTGGCATAGGTCGCGAGCACTTCGCGATACTCCGGATGCAGACTGCGAGCCACAACCACCGCCCGCCGGCCGGTAAGACGCACAGCCATCATCACGGCTTCGGCCGCGGCGGTTGACCCGTCATACATGGAAGCATTGGCCACTTCCATGCCAGTAAGTTCGCAGATCATCGTCTGAAATTCAAAAATCGATTGCAGGGTGCCCTGTGAAATCTCCGCCTGATAGGGCGTGTATGCCGTAAGAAACTCGCCACGCGAGATCAGGGAATCAATAATAACGGGGCGGTAATGGGAGTACGCACCCGCACCTAGAAAACTGATGTAGCCTTCGCCGTTCTCCCGCGAGCGTTGGCGGAAGTAGTCCACGATTTCAGATTCCGCCATTTGTCGTGGAACTTTGAGGTCACGGTTGAGCCGGTATTCCGCCGGAATCGGGGCAAACAATTCGTCGACCGAGCGCAGGCCAATCGCCTTCAGCATGGCTTCTCGGTCGGCAGGAGATTTCGGTAAATAGCGCATAGGAAGTTCTTAGATGAAGCTCGAGGTCAATCGGATTGTGGCAGCCATCCGGTAGCTTGAAGCGAGCGCAAAATCCGCCAGGAAAGAATCGCAATCCTCAATGTTATCTTTGCGTCTCAATTCTCCCTGGATTGATCAGTGTCCGCCTTCTTCGGCGACGAACTTCTCATAATCCGCAGAAGACAGCAGCGCATCCAGTTCGCCTGGATTCTGCAGCCTGATTTTCATCATCCAGGAACCATGAGGATCTTTATTCACGTTCTCGGGCGAAGTGGCCAGATCGCCGTTAACCTCGGTAACCGAGCCAGATGCGGGAGCGTACAAGTCCGATACGGCTTTCACCGACTCAACCGAACCGAACGTCTTGCCCGCTGTGACTTCCGCCCCAACCTTCGGCAATTCGACGAACACGATGTCACCCAACTCTTCCTGTGCGTGATCGGTGATCCCGACAGTGGCAGTAGTTCCACTCGTCTGAATCCATTCATGCTGCTTCGTATATTTACGATCTGACGGGTAGGCCATGATGGCTTTCTCAACTCCTGGCTTCTAGCTACTCTTCTTCGGCCTCTTGTAAAACGGCGTCGGCACGACCTGTGCTCCCACGCCCTGGCCGCGAATTTCCACTTTCACCGCCGTGCCTACGGGCGCGAATTCCGGCGGCACATACGCCAGCGCAATATTCTTCTTTAGGAACGGCGATGGAGATCCGCTGGTCACATATCCAATCTCGCGACCGGCAACATTCAGGACTTTATAACTGTCGCGCGCGATGCCGCGCTCTGTCATCTCCAAGCCAACGAGCGTACGCTTCACGCCTTCAGCTTTTCCTTTTTCGAGGGCGGCGCGTCCGATGAACTCGGGCTTCTCCATTTTGCAGAAGCGGTCCAAGCCAGCTTCCCAAACATTGATCGTATCGGAAATCTCGTGCCCGTAGAGCGGAAGTTTGCCTTCAAGACGCAGAGTGTTGCGAGCGCCCAGACCGCAGGGGACGATGCCAAACTCTTTGCCCGCGCTCAAAATCTCATTCCAAACCCGAGCGCCGATGGTTTCATCCGAAGGAACGTAAATCTCAAACCCGTCCTCTGCCGTGTATCCGGTGCGCGCAATCAGAATATTGTTCAGTCCACAGACAGAACCGCGCGTAACCCAATAGAACTTTACCGCGCTCAAATTCGCGTCCGTCAGCTTCTGCAAGACGTCAACGCCCTTCGGCCCCTGTATTGCAATCTGGGTAAAGTCGTCGGAAAGATTCTCGACGGCGCAATCAAACTGCCGCGTATTGTCGCGGACCCAAGCGAAATCTTTCTCGCGCGTACCCGCGTTGATTACAAGCAGGTATTCATCCTCGCCCAGGCGATGGACGATGACATCGTCGACAAACGTTGCTTGAGGATAGAGCAGCGCTGAATACTGCGCCTGCCCCACGGCCAGCCGGGCTGCGTCATTCATGGAGATGTGCTGGACTGCGGCAAGGGCCTGGGGACCGGCCAAGCGGATGTCGCCCATGTGGCTCACGTCGAAGATGCCGACGCCGGTGCGTACCGCCATGTGCTCGTTGATGATGCCGCAGCCGATCGCGGCCGGGTACTCCACCGGCATGTCCCAGCCGTTGAAGTCCACCATCTTCGCGCCCATCTGGCGATGGACAGCGTTCAGCGCAGTCTTGCGGACGGCGGCGGCGGCTTCCATGGGAGTCAAAATCTAATCCTCGACCAGCAGAGCGGGGTCATCGCGAATGGTATGACTGACTACCGTAACACGTGGATTTTCGGTGGGTCAAACCGGAAGATCTCAACCATTGGGGACACAGCGACGCCGGGTAAAGGGCTAGGATTGCTATCGTCCGAACTGCACCGTGACGTGCGCCCCCGCGGCCACGTGCGTGCCGGGCAGGGGAGATTGTTGGCGCGCCACGCCGCTGCCAACCGCTTCCAGTTCAAGACCAGCGTCCTGAGCAGATTCGACCGCACCGCGGACAGTTTTCCCAACGAAAGACGGCACTTCGATCCCCCCCTGCTCAACGTCTAACACCACGGTTCCGGTGGCAGGGATTTTTGCCTGAAGTGCAGCGGCGTCGGCAACGTCTTCATTTCTTGCGGGCCCTGACGGGCCGGCCTCACCCGGCATCGACTCATTCTGCCTTATTGCTGCCTGCACCACGTTCCCGTCACTGCGCCTATTCGCGGGCGAGGGTTCCCGCGCAACGCTTGGCTTGCTGGCCGAAGAAGGCATGGTGTCCCCATTGACTTCTGCTGTTTCCAACGGTTCTCCGGGGTGATCTGGGGTTCCTTCCTCCAAGTCTTTATCCTTCATCTTCGCCTGTGCCAGCAGCAATTGATGCTGGGGCGCGAGCGGCAGATCGTGGGGCGTGTGCAGATATTCGAGTACCTGCTGCGTGACACGACGAAATACGGGTGCCGACACCTGCCCGCCCTGATGCAGGCCAACCGCTGAATCCAGGATCACAGCCACCACGATCTGCGGATTGTTGACCGGCGCGAATCCGGCAAATGAGCCGATATATTTTGTCTTCGAGTAGGCTCCCGTTGCCGGATCCACCTTCTGAGCCGTCCCCGTCTTACCCGCCGATGTATAGCCTTCCAAAATTGCCTTACGCCCCGTGCCTTCGAGCACCACTTTCTGCATCATCGACCGCATCTCAGCCGCGGTGTAACTGGAAATCACCCGCCGCGAAGTTCCCGAATGGAATGCGACAGTTTGTGGCAAACTCTTTTTTGGCGAACTCTGCGGATCCATTGTTCCCGCGACGATACGCGGCGCCACCCAAACTCCATCATTAGCGAATGTGGAAATCAGTGCCGATAGCTGGAGCGGCGAGATTCCGATTTCCTGGCCCATGGAAATCGCCGCAATCGAAACCTTCGACCAGCGGCTGACGGGCTTGGTCAGACCGCGCGTCTCGCCTGGCAACTCGATTCCGGTTTGCTGTCCGAATCCGTAGGCGCGAATGTATTTGTAGAAGCGGTCCTCACCCAGGCGCAGGGCAATTTTGATCGCGCCCACGTCGCTTGATTCCGCCAGCACGCCCCACACTGGCAACAGGCCGTGCGGCTTCGAGTCGCGAATGCGCATGCCGTTGTAGACGATCGATCCCATCTGACAGTCGAACACTTCATCGGGATTAGTCAGCTTCTCTTCGAGCGCCGCCGAAATTGTGACCAGCTTGAAGGTAGATCCCGGTTCGTAAACGTAGCTCACGGCGCGATTGGTCAGCGCGCCGGGCGTGATCTGCTTGCGCAGATTGGGATTGAATGTCGGCCGGTTTGCCAGCGCCAGAATTTCCCCGGTATGCGGATTCTCTACGATCACGGTGCCGGCAATCGCCCGCGTGTCGTGAATCGCCTGCTCCAGTTCCTTCTCGGCAATGTACTGAATATTCTTATCGACAGTCAGAACCAGATTTTCGCCCGGCTCCGGTTGCTTCTCGACGTCGGAGAACCACTGCCGCCGCGCATCCACCGAGATGGACATTTTCCCGGCGCGCCCGCGCAGTTCATCGTCGAAGGCGTGCTCGATGCCGCTCTGACCTGAGTCCTCCATCCCTACGGTTCCTACCACCTGAGCGGCAAGATCACGCGCCGGATAAAACCGCTTCGGCTCTTTTTGAAAATGAATGCCCTGTAGACTCAGCGACTTAATACGCTGGATGGTTTCATCATCGGCCTTGCGAGCTACCCAGCAAAAAGTCTTATGGCTGTGGCAATCAGCGAGTACCACGTTATGATCCTCGCCGGTTATTCGCGTGATCAGAGAGACCGCGGTGGGCAGGTCTTTCACCTCCGACGGCACGGCGAAAGCCGAATCTACGAGTACCGACATTGCCAGCTCGTGTCCCGCGCGGTCGTAGATCACGCCGCGCTTGGCGGAAAGCGGAATCTCGCGCTGCTGCTGATGTTCGGCCTGCTTCACAAAGCTGCCGTAACGGAAAATTTGCAGGTAAACGAGCCGGAAGGAGATCGCCAGGCACCAGAACAGAAGGATTCCGCCGAGCAGGTAGAGTCTGGAATTCTTGCCGAGAATGGGGGTGGTCGCCATGGATTTCGACTTAGACAAACGCCGTTAGACAAACATGGCGGCCCACCCATCAGGCGGAACCGCCAATCAGTTCGTGTGGGGACAGCCGGGCCGACTCTTGCTGCTGCCTCTAATGCCTCCCGATCATCATTGCCGGCTCCACTCTCGCCATCACCGGGGCGTTCGAATCCGCCGCCGCGCTATCCATATGGATTACCTGACCCGGGTCCGGCGGCACCAGCCCCATGCGCCGCGCCATTACGTCAATTCGCTCCGGATCGCGCAAGCTGGCGTCTTCCAAGCGCAGCGCACGGTTCATCTCCGTCAAATTGTTCAGTTCCCGCTTGGCCGATTCAATCTGGTAGCCATACTCAATTGCACGGAAGTGTTGCCAGGCGTAAGTAAACACCAGCATGAACAGGATCGCCAGCGCCGTGCCGAACTGCTTCATGTCGCGATTGCGTCTGGGATCTTCAACTTTCACCAGACGGGAGTTGTCGATCGCTTTGGCGAAGTAAATCTCCGGTGTGCCGGTGAAAAAAGTATTTCGGCGCGCCGCTGGAACCGCCATCTGAAGTGTCGCTGCTGCCGTTGCCATTATGCTGCTCCTGCGAAAATCCGTTCTACCTGCTGTGGAGGATGCAAATCAAAGAGCCGCCGCAGTTCCATCTCTTCGGACATGCGCTGGTTTTGAGCGCCTTGTTCAGCGCGTTCCACCACCGCCACCAAGTCCTTAATCAAAGTCCCCGTATACATCGCGCACCTTCCAACTCGAATTCCTACCCCGAACCTGGCTTCGAACCGGAAGCCTATCTACATCGGCGGATCTTCGTCCGCCTTTTCAGAACCTGAACGCCCGGCACGCCATTACAGCTGTGCCGGGGACTCCGGCAGGTTCTCCGAAGCCTAAACTTTTTCCGCTGCCCGCATTTTCGCGCTGCGTGCTCGCGGGTTGCGATCTTGCTCCTCTTCGGATGCCGTCACCGGTTTCTTGGTCAACACCCGGAAGTACTTGTACTTATTTCCTGCCTCGCGGAAGGCATCCTTTACAATGCGATCTTCCAACGAATGAAAACTGATCACCACCACGCGTCCTCCTGGTTTCAGAATCCGGGGCGCCGCATTCATCAGCGCCGTCAGATCGTCCAGTTCGCGGTTTACGAAGATTCGAAGAGCCTGGAAAGTTCTGGTCGCTGGATGAATTCGCCGCTGTTCTGAATTCATTGGCCGGGCCGCGGCTGATATGACATCCGCAAAATGTGCGGTAGATCGTATCGGCCGCGACCGGACAATGGCTCTGGCGATTCTCCGCGACCTCCTTTCCTCTCCGAATTCGTAAATCACATCGGCAAGCTCGCGCTCGTCGAGGTGGTTTACCACTTGTTCGGCGGTTCGCTCCGACCGCGGGTCCATTCGCATGTCGAGCGGTCCGTCCGCCTGAAAACTGAATCCGCGCGCCGCATCCTGCAGTTGCAAACTGTTCACTCCGATGTCGGCCAGCAAGCCATCCGCAAAATTCTTGCCAAACCGCTCTCCAACTTCGGCGAACGAGGACTGCATCAGCGTGACCTTCGGCCAGTCAGCATTTGCCAGCGCGACGCCGGTGCTACCTTCCAGCTTCGCCGGCGCCAGCTTTCTCCCGGCAATCTGCAGCGCCGCCGGATCTTTATCGAGCCCAATCAAATGTCCCGGTGCGCCGAGGCGTTTTGCGATTTCGTAACTGTGTCCGCCCAAGCCCACGGTGGCGTCGATATACGTCCCGCCACGCCGCACGTTTAAAAAATCGATCGCTTCTTTTAAAAGAACCGGAACATGGCTGGCTTCCCTTCCACCACCATGCCCAACCCCCTGAGGGGTGTCTGTTGAACCCTCGCCCACTAGATGCCCAATTCGTCGAGCGTCCTCTCATCGTCAGGCGTGAACTTTTCTTCCTCGACCTGTTTGCGATACGCATCCAGGTTGCGCACAATCAGGTGCGTTAGATTGCCGGTAACCGCAACCTCGCCTTTGATCTGCGCTGCTTCCCGCAATAACTGCGGGATCAAGAGCCGGCCCTGCCCATCCATCTCCACCATCTGCCCGTAGTAATTCACCCTGTCCAGAAACTTTTTCTTGGTCGGATTGAAAGTGGAGAGCCCGGCCAGCTTCTGTTCGATCCGCTCCCATTCCTCGAAGGGATACACTTGAGCAACCTTCCCATCGAGACTTGTGATGTAGTATTGCTGTCCGTACTTCTCGTCGATAACCCGCTTGAACTCGGCTGGGACCTTCAACCGTCCCTTTTCGTCCACGCGAGTTGGGTGATTGCCGCGAAACATGTGTAAAACCTGAGTCGAAGGAGCTAAAAACGGCGCAAAGTCTGATCAAACTCGGTCGGTTCGGGTTGTTTACCGTGCTTTTGGGTCGGCTTTCCACCGGCTCCTCGATTTCCGCTTCCCGTCCCACGATCTCGATCTGCCTAACCACTCTGTACCACTTTCTCCCACATCTTAGCCGTAAGTCATTGATTGTCAAGAGCAAACTTGAAGGTGAGCATGTTACTAAAGTGCGGATTTGGCAAACTACGATGGCATGTGGTTAACCAGAAATGCGACCACAAGATGTTGTGGTTTACGCTTTAGATTCCTTCGCTATCCATTCGCTTCGATTTTGCTTGCACTCTGCGCCAGTCGGGCACTCCATTGTGCAAATCGCGGATTTGGGCTGCGGCGGCGAGGGTTCGAGCTACGAGCATGACACGGCAACTGCAATTTGCCGACTGGGTTCCCTTCGCGGTCGCCCGAGTTTTCGCCTTCTTCTCGAGCCCCGAGAACCTGCCGCGGCTAATGCCTCCGGAGACACAGACTCGGATTGACCGCCTCCAACTTGTCGCGCCTCCCCTCCCGCCAGCTGAGGACGCGCCGTCCAATCGAGGGGCGGACTGGAATGGGTTCGACGATCACAACATCTTTTCGTCCATTCAGATTCTTGCCCATACGCCGGCAGTGGATTGCTGCGATCACCGAATTCGAATGGAACCACTCCTTCGCCGACGTGCAGCAGAAGGGACCATTCAAGCGGTGGCATCACCGACACGAATTTCTGCCGGAGGCGAGGAATGCCCGCAGCGGCACAGCAGTCCGCGACATCATTGAATATGAAGTTGGATTCGGACTTCTGGGCGCACTGGCTGATGCTCTCGTCATCGAGCGGCGGATGCGCCGCGCTTTAGCTGAGCGCCAGAAGATACTTCCCACGCTTCTTTCATAATCGACGGGCACGAACTCGTGAAGCTCCCAGACCCCTCAGTAGACCGCATTCTCCGCACGGCTGGTGTGAATCTGTCCTGCCTCCACCGAGATCGTGTAAGCCTCGCCACCGTTGCCATTCCACCCACGGATGTCGAATGCGGCTCCGGTGGGGGCGTGATAGGCGGACACATTGCGCAGGGTCAATGGCTGGCCCGGCTTGCATACCTCCGGCGGGTCCGTGAGTTGCAGAAAGTAAGCGCCCATGCCCGTGCCCACCACTTTGGCTCGACCGTCCACTTCCACCAGCAGAGCAGATTTTTCGTCGAGAGCAATTGCGCGCGGTGCCTTCGACCAGCCATCCGCCACAATCCTCCCCAGAAATCCGAGGCTTCGTCCCCCACGGTCGCGCTTGGCGAAATGACTTTCCATGAGCGTGTTGTCGAAGCCCGGCACCTTGAGGAAATCACGCACCAGGGTTACGCGTTTGGCGTAGGGATCGGCCAATACCTGGCGCGACGTAAGATCCTCCTCATTCGACTTGTTGTCCAGCGCACCGTAAACAAACTGCCCCAGGACCGCCAGCCCTGCGCTGCTTCCTCCCATCGGCTTACCCGCAGTCGCGTGAGCGTTGAGCGCCTCTTGCAGCGGGGTACCCTTCCAGAAGTCGACGTAACGTGACTGGTCGCCGCCGGCAATGAAAATCACGGTTGCCTGCCTGATGATCTGTGCTACTCGGGGCTCGTCCGCCGCTTTGCGATTAGGAATGACCAACGTCGCTACGGAGTTCATCTGGCACAGTTTGTTGACATAGCGGTTGTAATCGTCCTTGCCTTGCGCGCGCAAAATCAGAAAGTCTCCGCCGTTGGCCTTGCCACAGAGCCAGCGGAACGCCTCGTCCAGATCGCCCCCGCCGCCCATCAAGGCAATTCCGGGCTCGGCACGGGTCTGCGCATCCAGGTCGCTGCCCAGGCGCTTATATTTGTAGGAGGGGGCGCGGCCAAGCGCGGCACTGCTGCAGAAGGTCAGAGTAAGAAGCACAACCCACGCGAGTTTCATGATCCGACGACTATACCTCAGCAGGACTCAGTAACCAGCAAGAAGAGGGAAGCGCCAAAAAGCTACTTTGTTTCTGAAAACGCCGTGCTATGCCTTCTTCGTCGCTCTCGCGCATGGCGGCGCCGCAATGTGCGGGATCCTCTACTTTGCGGGTTCGACGAAGACCGCAGTGCCATAGGCAAGCACTTCGGTGACGCCCTGCATCACTTCAGTTGCGTCGTAGCGAGCGCCGACGACGGCGTTGCCGCCCAGTTCAGCAGCATGCACAAGCATAAGGTCAAAGGCTTCGGCGCGAGTCTTTTCACACAGGTTAGTAAGCAGCGTGATGTTGCCGCCCACCAGAGTCTGTAATCCGGCGCCGATTGTTCCGAAGATCGAGCGCGAGCGCACCACAATGCCGCGCACAACTCCAAGCGTCCGCGTTACACGAAAGCCATCCAGTTCGAACTGAGTGGTGACCATGTTGTGCGCGACCATCCGTCCACCGCCTGTATAGCTGGGTGCCATTCCTCTTCCTCTCTAGATCTGCACGCTAACTATAACCCGGACAACATAGAATAGTCGTTGAGAAGCAACTCGCTCCGTCTTTCTACCATCGAGCCGAAACGCCGCATCACTCAAGATTAGTCGTGATGAAGAACTCCTGCGACGACGAATCGTATTCCACATGCAGCACGTTGGGCTTGCAGCAGACCTGACAATCCTCAACATAAGTTTGCCGGCGTCCCGCCGAATCATCGACCGCAGTGATATTCCACTCACCACATCCCGCGCACTGAAAACCAGCTTCCATGCTGAAGTTCCTCGCCACACCTTACCCCTATAATGACGAGGCTATCATTTCAGGATCTGGAGGCTTCATGATCTCGCGGCGGCATTTTCTTGAGGTAGGTGGGCTGGGGGCTGGAATCGCCGCATTGTCTTTACCTCTCGCGGGCGGCCAAACGCCGGCCGATGAAAAACTTAAGTCTTCCTTGCCGCCATCTCTGGCAGGGTTGAAGTCGCGAAAGAGTGAAGCCGCTCCCATTACACGAGAAGAACGCCGCGAACGTCTGGAGCGCGCACGCCAATTGATGAGGGAGAATGCACTCGACGCCGTGGTGCTGATGTCCGGCACCTCGCTTAATTACTTCACTGGAATTCGCTGGTGGGGCGGCGAACGCATGTTTGCTTTCGTGCTGCCCGGGAAAGGCTCGGCGTTCTATGTCTGCCCGGCGTTCGAAGAAGACCGCGCTCGTGAGCAGATCGTGAATGCGCCCGATGGTGAGCGCTCCGACCTACGCATCTGGCAGGAGGATGAGAGTCCTTATCGGCTCGTTGCGCAAGGCCTCAAAGAACGTAGCCTGGCCTCGGGCAAGTTGGGGATCGAAGAAACGGTGCTCTTCTTCTTCGCTGATGGGATCGCCAAGGCCGCGCCGGGGCTCACCCTGACCAGCGCGACGCCGGTTACTGCAGGGTGTCGAATGATCAAGAGCCCGCACGAGATCGCACTCATGCGTCTGGCGGCGCAGGTGACGCTCACGGCTTACGAAGCGGTTTATTACGCGCTGCGTGAGGGCATGACCCAGGAGCAAGTGGAGGATCTGATCGCAGCGGCTTATGGACAGTTGGGCTTCCCCGGCGACGCCAGCGTGGAAGTGGATGAATACACGGCCTACCCGCATGGATCGAGCACCCCGCAAGTGATCCGCGAAGGTTCGATCGTGATGATTGACGACGGTTGTACCGTGGAAGGATATCAATCCGACATCACGCGTACGTTTGTGCTGGGCACTCTTCCAGAAAAAACGGGAAACAAAATGAAAGAAGTTTTCGAGATCGTGCACCGCGCGCAGGCGGCAGCACTATCGGCAGCGCGTCCCGGTGCAGAATGCGGCGCGGTCGACGCGGCGGCGCGAAAAGTGATTACCGATGCCGGCTACGGACCCGACTATAAATACTTTGCCCACCGCCTTGGTCATGGCATGGGCATGGACGGCCATGAGTGGCCTTATCTGGTTCGAGGCAACACGACCAAACTTGCGGCCAACATGACCACCAGCAACGAGCCCGGTATCTACATTCGCCGAGAATTCGGCATCCGTCTTGAAGACGACATGCACATTACGGAAAACGGTGCGGAGTTGTTCACCCCGCAAAGCCAGTCGCTGGAAGATCCGTTCGGGAAACGCGTCTGAAGCGATATGCGATATCTTGGGAGCCCGGAACTAGCGCGGCAGCATCCGGTTCCAGGAACTGCCGCCCGGCGCCCCATCGATTCTGGAAGGTTCTAATCATCATCCGTCACGGTTATTTCGATGGGACTACTTGCAGATTATTCGTCACCTGAAAGATTCCCGGAACAGTGTTGGCGCGCAGGCCCGCCAAATTCTTATCTCCCTCGTTGTCGACCACGCCTTCCAGCGTGACGCGGCCATTTTTCACGATGATGCGAATCGGCTTCTGTACGCCGAGAGCATATTTCTCCAAGCCGGGATAGCCATAGATTGCGCGATAGAGACGAATCCTCAAACCGTCATCCATAGGCGACGGGGGTAGAACCTCGATCTGGTTATCTACCTTCTCGACGCCTTCGATGTGCTTCAGCGCATTTTCAGCGTCAGACTTGAGCGAAGGTCGTACAACTTGGCCCAGCAGGGTTACAGTGCTGCCTTCCACTTTAAAAGCAATGTAATCGAATACACCAAAATAGGGGAGCATGAGAAGTTCGTGGCGAACCTCCCGCGTGATGCGATCTTGAGACTTGGCCGAAGGCTGGTCACGGTCCTGCGTAAGTCCCAACGTGGCGAGCGATAACAGAACGAACACGACAACCACCAACTTACTTTTCATAACTGTCTCTCCTTACTTGAAGGTTCATCCAGAGATTGCGACACTCCACCACATCCTACCTCTCAAGAAGCTTACGCTCGCCAAGTGCGGAATGGCTTACAGTGTTTTCCGTAATCCGATTCAGATGTCCGAGTACGGTCTGTGGAGGAGGGAATACTCCAAATCCTTTCTCTTGAGTGGCCTACCCGCCCCTCTACCGACTATGACCGCTCGGATTCGCCGTCTGCCTGGCCCGGCCCCCCCCGTATCCCAGTCTTAATTGCGGGTGTTCCTGACTTCGCTTATGCTAGAGGATGTCCACCGGTAAGTTCCGAGGCTGTCTTTGAGCCAAGTGTTGCAAACTGAGCCGCCAGTTGCGCACCCGGCGCCCGCCACTAATCCGGCGTGGCCCCCCGTGTGGCAAACCCTCACGCTCTGTGGACTCCTGCTGTTGCTATACATTCCTACGCTTTTGCACTTGGTGTCACAATGGTGGCGCGATCCCAATTTCTCCCACGGTTTTTTCGTTCCGCTCTTTGCCGCCTTCGTGATTTGGCAGCAGCGGGCCCGACTGGCGGGGGCGACGCTGCGCCGCCGCCCCTCATGGTCCGGCGTTCTGATTTTGGGATTCGGATTGTGCGTACTGATTCTCGGTCAAATGGGCGCCGAGATCTTCCTCTCGCGCTTGTCGTTGATGATTGTATTGGCGGGTTTGGTCGTCCTGTTTCTCGGGTGGGATTTTTTTCGCGCAGTTCTTTTTCCCTGGGCTTTCCTGGCATTGATGATCCCCATTCCCGCCATCGTCTTCAATCAGATTACCTTCCCGCTGCAAATGCTGGCTTCGAAAGTGGCCAGCACTACGTTGCCATGGTTCGGCGTGCCGGTTCTGCGCGAGGGCAACATAATCAATCTTCCTGCGATGAGGTTGGAAGTAGCCGACGCCTGCAGTGGTATTCGCTCACTGACGTCTCTCACAACGCTTGCCGTGATCTACGGTTATCTGATGGAGCGCAAGACGTCTTTGCGCGTCCTATTAGCGCTGGCTTCGCTTCCTATCGCCGTCGCTGCCAACAGTTTGCGCGTCGTCGGCACGGGATTGCTGGTGCAGTACTGGGATCCGGATAAGGCACAGGGATTTTTCCATGAGTTCCAGGGTTGGCTTATGTTTGTCGCGTCCCTGGTGATGCTTTATCTTCTGCACCGTACGATTCGCGTGATCTGGCCTGAGGAAGGGGGCGTGCCATGAGGCAACTCGGCGTGTTGCGCTTCGTGGTCGCTGCCGGCCTCATCGCACTGACGGCAATTCTGCTGGAGGGGCGAGGCCGCACCGAATTCATTCCGCCTCGTTTGCCGCTTTCATCATTTCCCGCGCAACTCGGCGACTGGCGCGGCCAAGACATTCCGTTGGATAAGGAAACTCTAGACGTACTTGGAGCCGGGGATTTTCTGGTCCGCACCTATCGAGCTCAGGATCCCAGACTGCCGAACGTCGATCTTTTCCTGGCTTATTTTCCCAGCCAGCGCGCCGGAGATACCATCCACTCTCCCAAGAATTGTCTACCTGGCGCCGGCTGGACTCCCGAGAGAAATGACCGGGTTACGATTTCGCTAGCCGGCCATTCTTCGTTTCCGGCGAACCGCTATGTCATCTCCAAAGGAGCGGCGCGCAAGTTGGTGCTCTACTGGTATTGGGCCCACGATCGCGGAGTGGCCAGCGAATATTGGGCAAAATTTTATCTGGTAAAAGACGCGATTCGCATGAATCGCAGCGACGGCGCCTTGGTGCGGATCACAGCGGACATGCTTCGGGGAGAGACGGCGGATGCTGCCGAGCTACGGCTTCTTCCCTTCACCTCAGACGTGGTCCCGCTGCTCGATGAATACATCCCGCGGTGATGCTTTAGCGGGCGCTCACTACACCAGCACCTTGCGGCCACCGAAGCGTTTCTCGTACCAGCTGCGGACGCTGAATTCGTTGAGAATCGTCACGTCCTCACCGTTGGGTCCGAAGGCATCGATCGACTGTTCGGAATGATCCGCATATTGGGCTTCGCCGCCGTGCTGAATCATCGGGGAACCAATGCGGGCGTTGATGAAGTTCTGCACAATAGCTACCTTCGCCCCGCGGCGGTGAGGCTGACCCAGCAGGGTTTCCACCGCCGCCAGATTGCGCTGGGCCTGGGCAATATCGATCACGTCGTAGAGATCGTAGTCGCCGTGAATGTAAGATCCCTGCAGTTGCAGGCAACCATAGTGCTTGCTTTTGGTGTCGGTGTCGACCTTATAAACTCGGCCCAGCAGAGGCTTCATCGCAGCCCAGCAATCCGCGGCCTTCACAGTCTTGCCGGGCTTGAAAGCTTTGGGATGGGTGCCTGGATCCGCGACTAATCCCGCGAGCCGGTAAGGAGCAATGTCGATGTCGGCTGTCTTCGCCTTGCAATCAATTCGTTTCGGCGTGTATCCGGGCCGGCCCACATATTCCAATGACGCCCGGTTGGTTCGACGCACGAGAATCCAAATTTGAAACTGGCGTGCGGCTTCGAGGAAGATCGCCTTGTCCTGCGATCGCATGTTGTACTCCAGTGTGGCTTCGAACGATTCTCACAATCTGTCGGAGGCCGGACTTATACATCGACGATGGTTACACTTGCGAAGCCGTCTTCCTCGGCGGATTAAAGAACGGTAGCGCGGTCACTTTTACATTCGTCTTCAAACGAATGGCCTCAATCGTAATCTCCATTTGCAGTTGCGTTCCGAGCTTTGAATGCTCCGTTTCCACGCTGGCCAGGGCAATCATTTTTTTCAGGATCGGTGACCAAGTCGTAGTCGTAGCCTTGCCCACTTGCTTTTCTCCGGAGTAAACAGGCACGGCCACCCGCGAAGCCTGGCTGGGAGCGGCAGGCGTAAGGCCATAGCGTTCATAGAGCGCTTCCACATCGGTCCAATCAACTTCGACGCCAACCAGTTGCCGCGACACCCCGTTGTTAGCATCCTGCGCCAGCGCGCGCTTGCCAATAAAATTCTCTTTCTCGAGATGCACCATCTTCGCGAAACCCAGTTCATACGGCGAATACTTTTGCGACGGAATCAGCGCCTTCTTCGAACTACTGTAGTCCACTTCGATCAGCAGGAGCCCGGCTTCCACCCGCGCCACATCCAGCGCCAACATCCCCGCTGCGTGCAGATCGAACTGCTTACCCTTTTCCGCCAGCTCATCCCAGACTTTCACCGCGTCATTGGCCTCCTTTAGAGGCACCCAGATTTCGTATCCCAGATCGCCGGTGTAACCAGTGCGTGAAATATCCACCGGCACGCCCGCGATGTTGCCGTGGGTCACGCGGAAATATTTCAGATTTGCAATATCAGCCTCGGCCACAGACTTCAACAGCTTCGCCGAAGTCGGCCCCTGCAGAGCCAGCGCCGCAACTTTTTCGGAGATGTCTTCGACCTGCACATCCATATTCAGGCCGTTCTGCCGGAACCAGCGCAGGCTGGGGTCAGCAGCCGTCCAGCGATAAATATTTTCCTCCAGCCGCGAAATCGTTCCATCGTCGATGACCTTGCCCTCTTCATCGCACCAGCAGCAGTAAATCACCTGCCCCACTTTCACCTTGTTGATGTCGCGCGTGATCACGCGGTTCACCAGCCGGGTCGCGTCCTTGCCCGAGATCAGATATTTGTAGAGCGGCGAGATATCAATCAACGCCGCCGCATTGCGAATGGCGTTGTACTCGTGCTCATGATGGACCTCATACACGCTGACTGTGTAGTATCCCGACCACTCGCGGTAATTCAAGCTTTGGCAAAGCGGAAAGGTTCGCTCGTGAAACGCGGTTCCAATAGGCAAAGGAGTCCTCGTTAGAATGATTCAATTGACGGATGGCCTACAATGCTTGACGCGAAAGGCATCGATAACAATATGCATCCAAACCTCTTGATTTGGCTAGGGGTAGTCGCTCTGCTGGTGTATTTTTTCCTCGGCGGGCATAGGAGAATTAGAGCCATTACTCGTGCCTTTGGCACGTCCAACGCGATGAATGCGGTCATGGCCGCATATCGCAACGGTGATTACATCACTGCACTGAAGAAAGCCGAAGGCCTAAACAACAGCCCGGAAAAGACTGGCGAATACTGCTTCCTGCGCGGTGCGATGTTACATCACTTGGGGCAGCTCGACAAATCTGAAGCGATTCTTCGGGAAGCAATACCACTTCACGACGATCCCCGCCAAAAAGCGCTCGTTTACAGCACTCTCGCCTCGGTGTTGATGGATCAGAGACGATTTCCCGAAAGCAGTCGCATTTTACGAAAATGCCGGCCGAGCGTGGCCGGACAGGGGATCCAGCCTCCGCGGTATAGCGGAAACTTGGCTGCGCCAGGCCCGTGAGTTTGCCGAGGCACTGCAGTGCGCACGGCAAGCGATCGAGATTGATGGGTGCGCGACCGGAATGCCGAAAGAAGCCCTCGACCAGAGATTAGGTGAAGACTTTGCGATATTAGCGTGGGCTACTGCTGCGAACTCGGGCAATGTCCACGAGGTTGAATCCTTGCTGGCAAAAGCATTCCCCCTCTGTGGCACCAAAACCAAACCGATTCTTGCACAGATCCACTATCACGCGGGGAAGGCTTACGAGACTCTCAAAATGCAGGAGAAGGCACGGGATCATTTTCGCCAGGCGATGGAAATCGATCCCAAAGGTATCTTCGGACGTCTCGCCGGCTCGATCGCTGGTTAGGCTACAATGGCTCATTCACATGTACCGCCTCATACAATGGAGCGTTCTCCCCAGCGGTCTCTAATACGGGCCGCAAACTGCGCTAGTATTCCTCGTCTCCATTCTCAACCAGCAAGCTAACAGCTAAAGGCTAAGAGCTCATGGCTAATTCATACGACGTCATCGTGATCGGTGGCGGCCACAACGGACTCGTGAACGCCGCCTATCTCGCGCGTGCGGGAAAGAAAGTTCTGGTTCTCGAACGCCGCCACATTCTCGGCGGCGCTGCCTGCACGGAAGAAATTTTTCCGGGCTTCAAGTTTTCGGTCTGCTCGTACGTCGTGTCGCTGCTGCGGCCGGAAATTATTCGCGACCTCGATCTCCCTCGTCACGGCCTCGAAATCCTTCCCCTCGACGGCACTTTTACGCCCATGCCCAGCGGTGATTATCTGTGGCGCGTGAATGACCACGGCAAGACTCACCGCGAGATCGCCCGCCACTCCCGCGTCGACGCCGAAGCCTACGACGAATTCGGCAAAGCCATGCAAGCCATGTGCCGCTTCGTGAAGCCGATTCTCAGCATGGTCCCGCCCGATCCCAACACTCTGAACCCGCGCGAACTGATGAAACTGCTCTTCATCGGACGTCGCTTCCAGGGCATGTCCAGCAACGACAAGTACAACCAGGTGCAGCTCATGACCATGAGCGCCATTGATTTTCTCGATCAGTGGTTCGAGACCGACGTCCTCAAAGCGACAATGTCAGCCTCCGGCATTATCGGCACATTCCTCGGCGTGCGCTCCCCGGGCACGGCTTACGTTCTACTCCATCACTACATGGGAGAAATTGATGGCGCATTCCGCGCCTGGGGATTCGCGCGCGGCGGCACCGGCGCAATTTCAAACGCCATCGGCGATGCGGCCCGCGAAGCTGGCGTCGAGATCCGCACCGAAGCCGCCATCGCGAAAATTATCGTCAAAGATGGCAAGGCCAAGGGAGTCGTCCTCGCCAATGGCGATGAAATCTGCGCCGACACAATTTCCTCCAGTGTCGATCCGCGACTCACTTTCAATAAATTCATCGAAGCCCAACATCTTCCCGCAGACTTTCTCGAGGACATTAACCGCTTCAAATATCGCGGCTCGTCGGGAAAAGTAAATATGGCGCTTGATGCGCTGCCGAACTTCAAGTGCATGCCGGGGCCGGGCCCACACCTTCGCGGCGCGATCTCGATCTCACCATCAGTGGAATACATGGAGCGTGCTTACGACGATGCCAAGTACGGCAACTTCTCGCGCCATCCTTACATTGATATGGTCATCCCATCGCTCACCGACCCATCGGTCGCACCACCGGGGAAACACGTGCTCTCCTGCTTCGTCCAATATGCGCCTTACAAACTGCGCCCCGGTTTGAACTGGGATGATCAGAAAGAAGCCTTCGGCGATACTGTCGTCAACACGATTGCCGAGTATGCGCCCAACATCAAAGACATCATCCTTCACCGGCAAGTCATCACTCCTCTTGATCTCGAACGCGAGTGGGGATTGAGCGAAGGCAATATCTTCCAGGGTGAACTCTCTTTGGAGCAACTTTTCTTCTTGCGTCCCGCGCCAGGCTATGCACGCTTCCGCACGCCCATTCAGAATCTTTATATGTGTGGTTCGGCCACTCATCCCGGGGGCGGAATCATGGGCGCACCCGGACGTCTCGCCGCTCTGGAAATTTTGAAAGACATCAAGGGAGCGGCATAACATGTCCCAGGCCAACTCCAGCCGGCGCGACATTGTCATCATCGGCGGCGGGCACAACGGGCTGGTCGCCGCGTTTTACCTGGCCAAAGCGGGATTCAAGCCACTGATTCTCGAACGTCGAGATCAGGTCGGCGGGGCTGCGATCACTGATGAATTTCATCCCGGCTTTCACTGCTCTACGCTGGCGCACAGCGCCGGCCCGATTCGGCCCGACATCGTGGGAGACATGCAGCTTGAAAAACAGGGCGTTAGATTCATCACCCCTGAGACTTGCGTCACCGCGCTCTCCCCAGACGGTCGGGCTCTTTCTCTTTATCAGGACACAAACAAATCGGCGCAGGCCATCGCAGCATTCTCAGAAAAAGATGCAGAGAAATATCCTGAGTTCGAGAAATCACTGGGGAAAATCAGCGAAGTAATCGCGGAAGTTCTCGCGACCACCCCACCCGACATCGATCACCCCAGCGGCGGCGACCTGTGGAGCATGCTCAAGACCGGCCGGGCTCTGCGAAACCTCGGCAAGCGAGATATGTACCGCGTGTTGCGCTGGGGTCCCATGGCTGTGGCCGACTTGGTCTCTGAATATTTTGAGACCGAATTATTGCGCGCGGTCATCGCGGCGCG
>Ga0209330_1000043_pt1 | contig 58497 bp, 58 predicted proteins | sample JacPinW_OM2H0_O3_FD_187969 | JGI IMG/M metagenome (GOLD analysis project Ga0209330, IMG submission 187969) | Forest soil microbial communities from Algoma, Ontario, Canada - Jack Pine, Ontario site 1_JW_OM2H0_O3 (SPAdes) (version 2) | ecosystem: Environmental > Terrestrial > Soil > Boreal... | reverse complement strand
TCGCGTCGTCCATCACGATGATGATGTTCTTCCCGCCCATTTCCAGATGGCACTTCTTAAAAGTCGGCGCGCAAGCCTCGCTGATGATTCGCCCCACTTCCGTTGACCCGGTAAAGCTGATCAGTTGCGTCCCTTTGCTTTGCAGAATCGCCGTGCCCACCACCGTTCCCTTGCCCGACACGATGTTCAACACGCCCGGCGGCAGCCCCGCTTCAGCCATCACGTGAATCAAGTTGTAGGTCGAAAGCGGAGTGTCTTCCGCTGGCTTGATCACCACCGTGTTGCCGCAAATCAGCGCAGGCATAATTTTCCACGACGGAATGGCCATGGGAAAATTCCACGGAGTAATAAACCCGTTCACGCCCACCGGCGTGCGCACCGACATCGCAAATTTGTTCGGCAGCTCCGAAGGAGTGGTCTGCCCAAACTGCCGCCGCCCCTCCCCGGCCATCAAGTAGGTCATGTCGATGGCTTCCTGCACGTCGCCGCGCGTTTCCTCCAACACTTTGCCCATTTCGCGCGTCATGTCCTGCGCGAAGTCTTCCTTGCGCTCGGTGAGAATTTCCGCCGCGCGATAGAGAATTTCGCCTCGCTTCGGAGCAGGCGTCAGCCGCCATTTTTCAAACGCATTTGCCGCCGCGTCAATCGCAGCATCCGCGTCTTCCGCGGACGACGCCGGAAACATCCCCACCAGTTCGTTGGTGTTCGCCGGGTTGCGATTCTCGATCGCCTTCCCGCTCCGCGACTCCACCCATTCGCCATTGATGTAGTTCTTGAAAACCTTAGGCGCTACTGCCGTAGCCATGCGCGTCCCTCCGATAATTTCGTGTCGACATTGGATGATTTGGTATGAGCTTTGGATGCGGTTGTGGCCCCGGGTAGAAATTCGCCGGTGCTTTGTTTTGAGTAACTTACGTCGCATTCTACTTGTTGGACAGAACCGGGTAGAAATGCGCAGGAGCCGTAAGCATCATGCCGATTGCGCAGCTTCACCCGCGCAAGCTTTTGCGTTTTCGGTGTCGAAATCGCGGATCCCTTAATGTGCATTCTGGCCCCGGTTAGAAATTTTTCCGTCCTTTGTTTTGAGTGAGTTACGCCGAATTCTGTTTGTGGTGCAGAACCGGTTAGAAATGGGCGAAAAGCGGGGCGAATTGCCCTCCCGACAAGTGCTACCGAAGGACTCGGAGATAGGGTTTTCGAGTCGCGAGGAAGAGGGGAGGCTAACGGTGAGGCTGGCGACACGCCGAGGGGGGTAGTCCGCAAGATTTGGGATGCGACGCGCGCAGACGCGTGCTGGCGCCTTGGCCTACCGATCCAGCTCGTCCGTCGTCCGTGCTCCATCGTCATAGCTCCGGAATTACGCTAGCACGAAGAGGCGAGGTTTCCAAGGACCTGTGTGTGTGTGCTTTTGCCTGTCGATGACCGACGTCCGATCTTAACTGGGATATGCGCCGATCTCACGGCGAAAAACCTGTGTCGCAGCAACCAAAGCGGGTAATATCCAGGCTGCTATTTTCTCTTATCGTTGACTAGAAAGTTATGAGCGGCCCCGAGTTAACACATAACCCGCGCGGTTCCCTTTGGCACCGGTGGGATCCGCATCTCCACGCTCCCGGCACGTTGCTGGCCGATCAATTCCACGGAGACTGGGAAATCTATTTACAAAGAATTGAGTCATCCTCTCCGCCGATTCGGGCGTTAGGCGTCACGGACTATTTTTGCATTCAAACGTATCGTCGCGTGCGTGAGCTCTGGGCGAGTGGGCGCTTGCCCAATGTTGCATTGCTCTTTCCCAATGTGGAGATGCGCCTCGACATCAAAACCGAAAAGAAGAAGTCCATTAATTTGCATTTGCTCTTTTCTCCGGATGATCCGAACCATGAAGACGAGATTGAGCGAATTTTAGGCCAATTGAGGTTTGAGTATTCGGATCGTTCCTATCCTTGCACCCTACCCGAACTCAAAGCACTGGGTCAGAAATTCCTAGGCCACCAAGTTGATGAGCCGGTAGCGCTTCGGAGTGGTGCAAACCAGTTCAAGGTCACGCTACCGGACCTTCGGGAATTATTTCGAACAGAAAAATGGTTGCGGCAAAACTGTTTGGTTGCTGTTGCAGGAAGCTCGAATGATGGCACTGCGGGTTTGCAGGAAGATGATTCGTATGTTGCGACGCGTCGCGAAATCGAACGTTTTGCTCACATCATTTTTGCCAGTACGCCGAGTCAGACGGAGTTCTGGCTGGGCAGAACCGCCAATCACGGTCGTGATTTTATTGAACAAACTTACGGGGCGCTTAAGCCATGTCTTCATGGATCAGACGCGCATAGACAGGCATCTGTGGGATCACCGGCCCTAGATCGGTTCTGCTGGCTGAAAGGCGACCTTATCTTTGAGACCCTAAGGCAAGCCGTGATCGAGCCCGGAGACCGGGTTTGGATTGGGCCGAGCCCGCCCTACCAAGCCATCTCCTCCGTGGCGGTCTCCGAAGTCTTGACCATAGGAGCGCCATGGCTCGAAAACGCCCAACTGGAACTGAACCCCGGCTTGGTCGCGATCATCGGTGCGAGAGGCTCGGGAAAAACAGCGCTTGCTGAGATCATCGCGACCGGAGCCCACGCTGCAGGCGCCGGCCAAGGGTCGTCGTCATTTCTAGCTCGCGCTTCGAATCCTGTTGATCATCTCGGAGAAGCCAGCGTGGATTTGACTTGGGCCGACGGTTCGAACACCGGGGCGTACTTAAAGCCGGTTCCAGAAGAGGAGTTCGATCAGTGTTCGGAAGAGGCGCGGTATTTGTCCCAACATTTTGTTGAACGTCTCTGTTCGGCGTCCGGCTTGGCGACCGAGCTACGTGCCGAAATGGAGCGTGTGGTCTACGAAGCTACAGAGCGAACCGACCGGTTCGAAACAAGTTCTTTCGAGGAACTCTTGGCCGTGCACGTCCGCCCAATCGCTGAGCGCCGCACCGAACTTCAACGGCTAATCCAAACCATCAGCGAAGACGTAGTCAAGGAAGATCTTCTGAAGATACAGCTTCCGGTCTTGCGGGCGGAACGTGACACGTTGAAAAAACAAGCAGGGACGTCTCGGGCGGAACTGGCAAAGCTGGTGCCCAAAGGACAAAAGGAACGCGCAGCGAAACTCACCCTACTTGAGAGCGCCTGCGCGAAGGCAGAAGCCAAAGTTGAGAGCCTGCGCAGGCGTCGGCGACAGCTCGACGAACTAGCCTCAGAAGTGACTCACATTCGCAACTCGCGCGAACCGGCACGTTTAGCGGAGATGCGTCGAAAATTTGCAGGGGCTGAGCTTTCTGACGCGGATTGGGTCGCTTTCCAGATGGCGTTTGAAGGAAATGTAGACTCCGTCTTAACCGCAGCCAAGTCTCGCGTTGACCTTGCCATCAAGCAGGCTGTTGAGGAAAACCCCAGGTCCACGGCTATCCAGACAAAAGCGCCCATGGAGGAATGGCCTCTTAACTTGGTCGTGAAGACCCGGGACGAGGTGAAAAAAGAAGTGGGAATAGATGCTAAACAGCAGAAAAAGTACGGCGATCTGCAGCGGACGGTAGCGCAGCAGGAGACGGCTATCAAGCGTTTAGATGTTGAGGTTTTGAGGGCTGAGGGGGCCGAGCCCAGGCGGCAGAAACTACTAGAGTCGCGTCGCGAAGCATACGGATGGGTATTTGAGACATTGGTCGAGGAACAGAAGGTTCTTGAAGAGCTTTACGCTCCCTTGGGTCGAAACTTGGCTAGTGGAGAGGGCGCGCTCGCGAAATTACAGTTTGCCGTCCAGCGAGACGTGGACCTTGATAGCTGGGTCAAAACCGGAGAGGAGCTTCTGGATTTTCGAAAAGAGAGTGAGTTTCGTGGTATCGGAGCGCTGCGCAAACATGCCGACCAGTATTTGATGGCTGCCTGGAAATCTGGAACCGCTGACACCGTCGCAAAAGCGATGGACGCTTTTCGATCAAAATTCGGAAAAGACCTGCTGGCATCGATACCAAACTCCATTCAAGTAGAAGAACGCAAAACTTGGAGTCAATCTGTCGCTGCGTGGCTTTACAGCACAGATCACGTCACAATCAACTACGGCATTCAGTACGAAGGAGTAGATATTGAGCAATTATCCCCAGGAACTCGAGGCATCGTCTTGCTGCTGCTGTATCTCGCGGTGGATTTGCAGGACTTGCGGCCTCTTATAATTGACCAACCGGAAGAGAACCTCGATCCGAACTCCGTGTTCGAGGAACTCGTGCCGCACTTTCGCGAGGCCCGGAAGCGGCGCCAGGTCATTATCGTTACTCACAACGCCAATCTCGTCGTGAACACTGATGCGGATCAAGTAATCGTAGCTCGCGCAGATCGACATGATGCCCTGTCGTTGCCTACGATTTCCTATGAGATAGGATCTCTGGAAAACTCAATCATTCGGCGCCGTGTGTGCCAAATTCTTGAGGGCGGGGAGCGCGCGTTTCTTGAACGCGAACGGCGGTACCGTCTTAAACGGGAATGAGCGACGCGACTGGCAAACGAACCCGTTCTAATCGAGAACTTTGAACCAACTGCTTGCGCAGGTAATTCAGGGCAAAAGGTGGAAGTTCAAAGGCGACTACATTGCGCGGGTGAATCTGCGCAAAAGGTGGAAAGGCAGGATGGCGGACTTAAAACGTTGTTATTTTATTTTGTGGGCGATGATGTCTCCGTTGGGGGCTTCCCACACGACGGCGGTGACTTTTCCGGCTGCGTCGCGCAGGAAAACATCCTGTCCGCTGGAGCCACGTTGGAAAAATCGGTCCTTGGAGCACGGCAGGTCTTCGACCGGAGTAGGTTCGTCCGAAGCGCTCTCCATCAGCCGGTCGCCGTCTCGTCTGAAGTGCACGATGAAATGGGGACCTACCTCGTAGTCACCAACGTAGTCGTCGTAAACCGAAGTGTCTTTCGTTGCGGGGACGCGAGTGGTATTGGGAATCCTTTGCTGCGCCAGAGCTACCAGTTTCCATCCGCCGTCCTGTTTGATATAGGTTTCGCACTTGCGGTAATCGGTGGAGAGGACTTGCGCGTCGAAGGTCTCATGCACCAACACTCGATAATGGGCGATGGCGGTAGATCCGTAGAATTGAACGTGAAACTCAGAGGGAGCTCCGTAGGTCGTATTCCTGCCGGGAGCGTAATCGGACCGCGCATCAGCGACAGCGGCCTTTTTGTCGGCGACCGCGCCGTCTTCATCGGTGCGGACGTAGGAATCTGTGAGAAAGCGTTCGTAGGCGGCAAAATCCCTGCGCTCCAAAGCTGCGAAACGCGCCACGATCAGTGCGCGAATTTCGTTTTCCGCGTCCTGCGGAGCAGAGCTATTCACGACATGAGCCGCGAGAAGGGCCAGTCCCAGAGTCATACACGCTGCCGAAATCCTGAGCTTGGTCATCGATCATCTCCTAAGAGACTCTTCGCCGATCGCGAATTGCGGAGTTATGGCCGAAGCTTGTTCGAAGACGATTTGCCATGTGCCGTTGCGGCGGAAGCAAACGCGGGAGCAGCGGTTGTCGCCGGTACAAGTGTTGCCGTTGCGGCGGCTTGTCCACCGTGGCGCTGTCGTTTTCGAGCCCGCGAGCTTGCGGCTCGCGCGGTTGAGGATTACAATTCCGGCAAGCTTTACCGGGCCTCAGTCTATATACAATCTGCGAAGGAGAAGCCAATGCGAAAAGTATTCCTCGTGTTCACTCTCTGTTGTGCCCTCTCAAGCGCCACGCTCGCGCAATATGACAAGCCCGCGCAACCTGCAGATGCATCCCTGGGCGCGAAACCTGACTTCTCGATGACTGCATCTTACATAGAAGCGTGCAGTTGCGACATGTTCTGCCCCTGCTACTTCAACAATCACTCCACCATGCACATGGACAAGCAATTCTGCCGGGCCAATCTGGTGCTGAAGGTGGACACCGGCTATTACAAGTCCACCAAACTCGATGGCGCAAAGGTGTGGGTTTCAACCGATCTCGGCAGCGATTGGAGCACCGGAAAGGATTCCTGGGTGGTCATGACGTTTGATCCCAGCGACACGCCCGAACAGAAGGCCGCCCTCTCCGATATTCTTGGGCAGCTATATCCCTTCAAGTGGGAAAAAGCGGCGACCGACACGGCGGCTTTTTCCTGGAATGTAGACGAGAAAACCGGAGTGGCGCACGCCAAAATGAACAACGGAAATGGAGAAGTGATATTGGAGCGCGTCGCGGGGACGAATCCCAACCAAGAGGTTGTGATTCCCAATCTGCAGTATTGGCAGGCACAATCCAACAACGGTTTTCGCATGTGGAAAACGAAAGAGGAAAACTATTCCGGACAGGGCCATGAGTTCGATTACAAAGGAACGAATGGCTTCCTGATTACCATTACATTCTCGGGGAAAGCGACCGCCCACCCCGCCGATTAATTAAACTTTGTTCCTGCCACTTAGTGGCCACTAAGACGTGACGGCCGAGGCTTGTTCGAAGACGATTTGCCAGGCGCCGTTGCGTCGGAGGCAGAAGCGGGAGCAGCGGCTGTCGTCGTTAAAAGTGTTGCCGTTGAGGGTGGCGGTGCCGGTCCAGCGGTCGATAATCACGGCAGCGTCGTTACTGAGCAGGTTGATCTGAATTTCGGTCCAAGCGCCGTGGTGGATTTTGTAGCTGGGCGAGAGGATTACTCCCAGGATCGCGGCGCGGTCGAGGACCAGGCCGTTCCCGGCGATGTAAACGTATTCGGGGGCCATGAGACGGTCCACGGTGGCGCTGTCGTTTTCGAGCCACGCTGTGTTCCAGGTTTTTCTGAGGTGGTCGATTTCTTGACGCAGCGCGGCGTTGTCCACTTTGACCTCGGTGCACACAAAAGACGACGATCGTCGAATGACTATAGGAGCGAATTCAGCGCAACTCAAGAGTCAACAGCAGATCCCTCAGATCTGTCGCACACGGCGCGACTTCGGGATGACAAATATAAACCAATGGCTGCAGCCGCTACAGAGACAACTTCAAAATCAATGGCAAAGGCTGCTGGGCTGAAGCCCGGCGCTACATTTAAACCTGAAGGCGAAAGGCAGATCCTCAGGTCGGTCGCAGATGATGCGTCTTCGGGATGACAACGTGAAGAGCGAGAAGCGAAAAGAGCCGGAGCGGTCGTAAGGAAAAGAGTAGTGCGCGTTGGGAGAGCAAACAGGCGATACTGGGGTCGAGGAACCAACGATGACTGAACCGACAAAAGAGGAATTGCTCGCGCGTATCGCGGAGTTGGAGAAACAGACCGGCGGAACGAAGCGAAGCGGGACGCTGGAGTTTCGCGTGGGAGAGAAGGGCGGCGTCAGCGTGTATGGACTGGGGCGTTTTCCAGTCACACTATATTTCGAGCAGTGGATTCGCCTGCTGGACGTGGCGGATGGGCTTCGCGCGTTCCTGGAAGAGAATAAATCCCGCCTAAAACTGAAGACGAAGGACTAAGCCTGCTTTCCTGCCTCCTCGCCAAGAGGATTCCCCTGCGAGAAATTACTGAGCGGGTCACTGTTTGGGCTCGAATGCGGGGGGATTGTCAGAATTGTATGTATCGAACAAAACCTTCCATTTGCCGTCCGGTTGTTTCTTCCACCCGGTTAGATACTTTCCGGTGTCGGAGACGACTTTCCCCGATTTGTCCTTGAAACTCCAGCCGTAGAAGCCGCTAGTGTAGCCAAGCTCGCCGGGCTCGGCCCGCGTGTTGAGGCGAGGCCGCGGTTCAGCGGGCGCAGCCATCAGCTCCGCGGAAGTTCCCCAGGTGCTCAGGCAGAGGCGCGCTCGTCCGGCATTTGTCACGGAATAAGAGATCAAAGAGAGTAGCGAATTAGCGCTGCGGTGGCTTTGCGACAGTTGAAGGTGAAGCGGAGGTGGAGGCGAGCGACGAATTGGCAGAGCTAGTAGATTGCGGCGCAGATGCGGGCGCGGCGGGCGAGGAAGTTGAAGCTGGAGGCTTGCTGCTGGGGGGCTGGACTGGCTTGGGAGCGCCGACGCCGGCGATACTCGATCCGAGACCCAGCTTTTGCAAGCTAAGCGCGTTTAGTTTTCCAGATGCTTCGAGGCCGTTGCTGGATTGAAATTTCTGCATGGCGGCGACGGTGTTCGAATCCCATTTTCCGTTCGGCTCGCCTTGGTAGTAGCCATCGCGAGCGAGCGCTGACTGAATCTCAGAAATTCGGGCAGGAGTGGGAACTTTTTGAGTGGACTCGCGCTTCGAGTGATGTTTCTTGGAGGAAGTTTTCTTCTTCGGCGTGGCCGTAGCGGCGGATGAAGACGAACTCGATTGCGGCTGGTACGAGAATCCTGGCGCCGATGAAGCAAGCAGAGCCGCAGCAACTGCGAGGCATTTCATGGTTCTCTTCATCGAGGTGACTCCCCTGCCCTATTATCGCGCAATCCAATCGCGGCGCAAGGCGCGGCGAAGGGGCGAGCACGTATCAGACAACGAACGGATGGAACAGCGGCGAAGCAAAGACGCCCGCCTGAAGGCGGCCGCTACAAAATCCGGACCGGCGTTCTATGAGATTTGACCTGAGCGCGTACCAGACAACGAAAGGAGCAACAGGGCGCACAGAAATTCAAGAGTACGAGACCCAAAGTTGCGGTCAAAAGGGTAAACCGAAAAAGAGCCGGCGAGACGCCGGCGCTACGAAAACCGGACCTACTCTCGCTGAGATTTAAGCGAGGGTGTTAGTGGGTCGAGCAAGGAAGGCTACGCCGTTCTCCCTAGCACGACATGTCTAGACGTCCGCCATTTATTGCGCCGACGGGACAATTCCTGCCAGGAAGAGGGTCAAGACGCGATCGTTGCTTCCGCGCGACTGCGCTACCTTGAAGAGCACATCCTGGCCGGGCTTAAGTTTGGCCATTTCGCGGCGATAGTCGCTCAGGCTGTTGATAGGCGTGTGATTGATTTCGGTAATCACGTCACCACGCTGGAAATGAATATCATCGGCGAAGCTGGCAGGCTCCACTTCGCTGACAATGACGCCGGTCAGTTTGCTGACACCCAACCTATGCGACATCTCGGGGGTTAATTCTTCGACGTGCAAGCCGAGCTCTCCGGGGGTTTGTTCCTCTCCGGGCTGATCTTCTTCAGCCTGCGCGGTCTGCGGGAAAATCTTCGAGCGGTCGGCGACAGTGAGGGAAACGTCCTTGGACTGCTTGGCGTGAATGACGCTGATTTGCACGGTTTGGCCGATGGCCGTTTGCGCGATGGGATTCACAAGATCGGCGCCGGTGTGAACAGGCTGGCCGTTGATCTTAGTAATTACGTCGCCGGGCTGCAATCCAGCTTTATCCGCGGGGCTATTGGGTTCAACCAACTCCACAACAATTCCGTAGGGAGCGCCGAGGTCCCTCAAGACCACTGGGTTGTCGCTGCGCTCTTCCTGGAAAGTGATGCCGATGGAGCCGCGCGTGACTTTGCCGTTGGTGATGAGCTGGTTGTAAACGCCGATCACGACGTTGGAGGGCATGGCGAAACCCACGCCTTCAAATCCACGGCCGCCAGTATAAATAGCAGTGTTGATTCCGATTACTTCTCCAGCCATGTTGACCAGCGGGCCGCCTGAGTTTCCAGGGTTGATGGCGGCATCGGTCTGAATGAAGCGCTGGAATTGATGGTTGGTGTCATTCATCGAACGGTCTTTCGCACTGATGATTCCGGCGGTGACGGTGGAATTCAAGCCGAAGGGGCTGCCGAAGGCGAGGACCCAGTCGCCGACCTGCGCGCCGTCAGAATTGCCAAGCTTTGCGACGGGAAGGTCGTGGCTCGCTTCGATTTTAATTACGGCGATATCGGTGTCCTTGTCGATGCCAACCACGTGGGCGTTGTAGTGATTGGGATCCCCGTCGATAGTGACCTGAATCTTGGTGGCCTGATCAACTACGTGGTCGTTGGTGAGGATGAAACCATTCTTGTTGACGATCACGCCGGAACCAAGACTTCGCTCGGCGTCCTGGCCAGCGTCAGGCGAATCAAAAAACCTATCGAAAAAGTCCTGGAACGAAGGATCGCCGGAACCGCGAGGCCGCTTGCCGCCCTTAGGCTTCTCGATGATTTGCGTGGTGGAGATATTTACCACGGCGGGGCCGAGTTTTTTGGAGATGGTGGCGAACCCGTTTGAGAGCGTGACCGGATCGGGGATGGCGAGAAGCGAAGCGCCGTTAGCTCCCTGATCGTGGGTAGCCATGGCCGGACGGGAAATCACCGTGCCTATAACGACGCCGATGCCGAGGGTGACGAAGATGAGGAGGGTGGCGAAAATCTTACGGCGCCTGATCCAGCTGTATAACTCCAAAAATTGGATAGCCATCCTCGAACTCCTTCGGGTGGCGCTGAAATCCGAGTAGCGCCGAAGTCACTGAACGGAAGCGACGAAAGCCGAGTATAACACTTATTGTAACCCGCTAAAGCGCCGACGGTTGCGGTTTGCCGTAGTAAACAAGCCGCGAAAATCCGGAGGAATTGCGATTGTTCGATTTATCGTCGCGGTCATGCCCCCTAGGATGAAGTTTGGGGGATCGAGGGGAGCCAGCATGCCCGCTCCTATTTCTAGTCTTACTCCTGGTCCGAAGGAATTCTGGAATCATCCAAAGCTAATGGTTGCAAATCCTCGATGGTGGTATCGAACAGTTCAACTGATCCATCTTCGCGCGGTTCGAGCTTTTTCTGGGCGCGGCGCTCGGCTTTCATGCGCGCCTTGTCCATTCGCTTCATTTCTTTCTGGCGTTTCTTGAATGTCGTAGTCATAGCCTCTCCTTGGGATGGGTTTGCGAAGGGCAAAAATCACGGCAAGCTCCAACGCTGACGTTATAAAACTACCAACGAGGCTCCCGGGGTTGACGCGCAACCTCGCGGTAATCCTCGTTCGAAAATCTTTCGCGGCCACCACCGCCGCCTCCACCGCGGTTTCCGCCGCCGCCGCGATTCCCGCCCGACCCGCTGTTGCCCGGGCCGCTGCGAGGGCCACGAGGGCCGCTCGACTCGGACTTGGGACGAGCTTCGTTGACCTTCAGATTGCGCCCGCCGAGATCTTTGCCGTCGAGCGCGGCAATAGCTTTCGCTGCATCGGCGTCGTTGACCATTTCCACGAAGCCGAAGCCGCGCGCTTTTCCGGTCTCGCGGTCGGTTGCAACATGAACGCGCGCTAATTGTCCAAACGGTTCGAACAGGGCCCGAAGATCCGCAGCGGTAGTCTGAAAACTCATGTTACCCACAAAAAGATTCTTCATGCTCATCTCTCCCTGAACGATTTACTCGGGCGCTACAGAGAACTACGGCGTCGGACCTGCCACCTGAAAAAACTAGAACCGCGGCGAGGGACCAAACAAAACAAAAGACACGAGATCGGGCACAGCAGGTCGCAAGCCGCGCCCCCGCACGGCGATAAAGCCACTCAAACTTTCAGGAAGCGCATGTTCATCTTAACACGTTTGCGCGGAAAATTCACTTTGGCGTTCGGTGCGGCGCTGTCCTGAATCGGAACGAAGACTGTGCCGTGACGAGACTTCCCGGGTCCCGCAACATGTAACTTCGCGGAATCGTACAGCGACGGGTGGCGTAGGATGTCGCCCGCGAAAAAACTAGGAACATTTATTGGAACGGTACTAGAATGCCCGACATGGTAACCGAACCATTTCGAGTGATCGCGCAGCCCGGCTCTCGCGAAGGGCTGCACATTCTGGTGCTGAAGGGCTCGTTCACGTCGTCCTCGTCGCCGTTATTCAACGACGCGGTTGTGGGTGTGGCGGCGCCGCGGCTTATTGTGGATCTTTCGCAGGTCCCGATGATGGACTCGGTCGCCATCGGAGCGCTGGTTCGGGCTTTCGTCTCGTGCCACAAATCCGGGCGCAAACTTGCATTAGTGGGAATGAATCATCGAGTGCAGAATGTTCTGCACATCACCGGGATCGCTCCGCTGTTTGATTCGTACGAAACCGTAGCAGAAGCAGAAGAAGCGCTCGGCTAACAGGATTCGCGGTACCTTCCTGGTGGAAGCAGTTCGCAAAAAATTACGCTGATATTCGAGATCGCGACCATGCGCTATGAGTCGCAGGGATAAGGGGAAACGATGAGGAACGCAGCGATTTCACTGATTGCAGCGGCATTTTTGTGGATGATGCTGGGGAATCCAGCGCTTGGGCAAAACAATTCGGCGCAGAACACGCCTACTTACCACGTGACGATGTCCCCGGCCTCGATTGTGACGATTAATTACCAGCATCGCAGCGGATCCACGACTATCGGATTCCAGGGCTCGCCGCTGCTGCCGTTCGCGAAGGGTCAGGCAAAAGTGAACGGAAAAGTAGGGCGCATTCAAATTACCGCGGAGTTCAGCAAACTCGAACCGGCGCAGAAATTCGGCGACGAATATCTGACTTACGTGTTGTGGGCGATTACGCCGGAGGGGAAAGCAAACAACCTCGGCGAGCTCTTGTTGAACGGGGATAAGAGCAAAATCGACGTGACCACTTCGCTGCAGACGTTTGGTCTGATCGTAACGGCGGAGCCATACTTTGCGGTGGGGCAACCGAGCAACGTGGTGGTGTTGCAAAACGTGGTGCTGCCTTCGACCAGCGGGACGATCGAACAGGTTCCGGCAAACTATCAGTTGCTGGACCGCGGCGCGTACAGCTATAAGTCATCGGGCAGTAGCGGCGCGCTTTCAAAGTCCGATTCCAAGGTGCCGCTGGAACTTTTTGAGGCGCAAAACGCGGTGCAGATCGCGATTAACTCTGGGGCGCAAAAGTACGCGACTGACGCGCTGAACAAGGCGCAAAACTCGCTGAGCCAGGCGCAAAATCTGCTTGCGCGAAAAGGCGACAACAAACTAATCGTGCAGGCTTCGCGCGACGCGGTGCAAAACGCAGCGGATGCGCGGCACATCGCGCTGGAGCGTCAGGAAGAAGAACGCGCGGCGCAGGCTCGCGCTGACGCGGCCAAGCGTGAGGCGGACGAGAAGGCACGGGCCGACGCTGCCGCCGCCAGCCAGCAGCAGGAAGCCGCAGCCCGCCAAGAAGCGGAAATGCAACGGCTGAAGGCAGAGCGCGATGCCGCGCAGTCCGCTGCGGCGACTGCGCGCGCGGACGCAGACCGCTTGGCTGCTCAGCAGCAGGCGGAAAGAGAAAAGCAGAACGCGGAGCAGGAGCGTCTGAAAGCGCAACAGGCGCAAGATGCCGCGGCGCAGTCCGAACGGGAGAAGCAACAGCTTCGCGCGCAGTTGCTCGAACAATTCAACCGAATCCTGCCGACGACGGATACTCCGCGAGGATTGAAAGTCAATATGGCGGACGTGCTGTTCGCTTTCGGCAAATTTGATTTGCGCCCGCCTGCACGTGAAGCGCTTGCGAAACTTTCTGGGATTGTCCTCGGGCACCCCGGCTTGAGGCTTGCGGTGGAAGGATATACGGACAGCATCGGGAGCGACGAAGTGAACCAGACGCTTTCGGAGAAACGGGCGTCCACTGTCCGGGATTACTTAATTCAGCAGGGATTGGATCCCAATTCGATAACTTCGGCGGGGTTTGGCAAATCGAACCCGGTTGCAAGCAACGATACGAATGAAGGCCGGCAGCAGAATCGCCGCGTGGAGATCATAATTTCTGGCGAAGTGATCGGCACGCAAATTGGCGGAAGTCAGCCAGCGCAACCGCAGCAATAGGAAGCCGACGAACAGTTCGGGGGCGGCATGCGACCGTTGGTCGGGTGGCTTCGACGCCAAGTACTACAGGCAGCGTAGGCAGGTGGGCGGGTTTTGTCTGCTCTGCGACGGTTTTGCTGATCCTCCTCCGGCTCCCGCTTGGTGAATTCCGAAGTTATCCGTATTGCTGCCCGACGAACGCCGCCACTCTTGCGTCCTGCCTGGCGGCCGTTCGATTGCCGAACCTTCAGCGGGCGCAGCATGCTGCGCCCCTACTGGTCCCAGGCGTTGGAGGGCGCTTTGCTCTAAACTGCTCGGCGCTAATCGTGCAGCCACGGGAGCTGACTCTGTGCGAACGTTACCTCACACACTCGCCATTCTTGGTTAGAATAGCGCCCAGACAGCCAGTAAGTCCCACAGGTGCTAGGGATTAGATGTTCACCTCGGAGACATAATCGTTTGACCACCCGTGCATTGCCATTCCTCTCCAGATCGACCAAAGTGGGCTCGTTCGAGGGAGCAGCCCAGCTCCCCAGGATGGCCGGAAGTAGGGGCTAGCCGGACCGAGTGGCAATCAAGGAGAAAACAGATGCAGGTATTCAACGGTCTCAGCTTATTGGCTCTGTGGGCAAACAAGGCTCGCGCGGTGGTTAGTGAACCGCCGGCTATCGGATTTGAGGTCGAGGTGCCGTTCGCATTCGTTGTCGGCACGGGGACGTTTTCCGCCGGCGCTTACCGGTTCGAAGCATTGCACAGCCCGACCCCGGGAATCTGCGTGCTCGCGGTGCGCGGAGGGGACGGACGGGTTTATAAGCTCGCGGTGACCGACAACTCGCCGTCAGCCCACGGGCACAGATCAAAGTTAATTTTCCACGAGCAAAGAGGCAAGTACTTCCTGACGGAAGCATGGCTCGAAGGAAGACGAGTGGGCCTGCAGCTATATCGGTCGATCCAGGAATTGGATTGGGACGAAGAGAATTCAAACAACGAAGTGATCCTGTTGGTTGAGCCGGATAAGTACGGGCGCACGGTTTACGTGATCGAGGACTTTGGTTGCACGGCGTAATGTCGACGGCAGATACATTTCGCGTCGCGCTCGTTCCCGGCTGGCCGCTGGACTGGCTACGCCGTGCGGACCAGCTAGTTGTTTGGCATCCCCAATCGGCGGATGCTAGTATTAGGGTTTCGCTCGGTCTGCCTGGAGACATGGCGAAGCCCTCTCAAATCTACCGGTTCGCCGATTTTGAAGCAGATGTGCGCGCACGCCAGCTTCGCAAGCACGGATCAAAACTCAAACTTCAGGGCCAGCCGTTCGACATGTTGTTGATGCTCCTGGAATCTCCCGGTGAAGTAGTTACGCGCGAGGAAATGCAGCGGAAACTTTGGCCCGCGGATACGTTCGTTGATTTCGAGCACAGCCTTAATACATCAATAAGAAAACTTCGGCAGGCGCTTAACGATTCCGCGACAGAACCACGTTACGTCGAGACGCTGCCCCGCGTGGGTTACCGGTTCGTGGCTCCGGTCACAGTTGCTGAAGAATCCGCCGGCGATTTGCCAGCTCTTCCCCTCCAGGCCCCTTCCCCAGTAGACGGCATCCCAGGAACCACCAGCGCTGAGTCGTCCCCCCGACACGCGTTTACCTGGTTCCTGGGCCTTGCCTTTGCGGCGGTGGCTATCGCCGGAACAGCGGTCGCATTCAACGTCGGCAAAACGCGAGACCGGTTGCTTGGAATGCTGCACTCAAACAAAAACGGAGCAGGATTGGCAATCTCGACAAAAAAATCGAGACACTCGGTCGCGGTTCTTCCGTTACAAAATCTTTCCGCCGATCCGAATCAGGCCTATTTTGTTGACGGCATGACAGACGAACTCACCACCGACTTGGCGCAGTTCGGAGACCTGCGAGTGATTTCCCGCACGTCGGCTATGCACTACCGGGACGGCAGCAAAACCGCTCCAGAGATCGGAAAAGAACTTGGCGTGGATGCGCTGGTGGAGGGATCGGTGGAGCGCGTGGGCGACCGCGTCCGGATTCGCGCGCAATTGATCGATTGCGCCACGGACCGTCACCTGTGGGCGCAAAGCTACGATCGCGACATGAAGGACGTGCTATCGATGCAGACGGAAGCTGCGCGAGAGATTGCCGAGCAAGTTCGTGGGTCGGTCAGCTCGCCGCAACTGAGCTTGCATCCGACGAATCCGGCGCCCGTTAATCCTGACGCTTATGAGGCTTACCTGAAAGGCCGGTATTTCTGGAACAAGCGAACTCCGGATGGGCTGAACAAAAGCATTGAATATTTCAATCAAGCAATTGCGAAGGACGCGTCATTTGCCGAGGCTTACGCCGGGCTGGCCGATTCTTATTCGCTTCTGGGATCGGACGTGCTGCCCGCTGACGTGGCTAATTCAAAGGCTCGCGCCGCGGCGACCAAGGCTATCGAGCTCGATCCTTCGATCGCAGAGGGCCATGCGGCGATGGCATTGGTCGAGTTTTATTACGACTGGAACTGGAAGCAGTCGGAAGAAGAATTTCGCCGCGCGATCGAGCTAAATCCGAACTACGCGACAGCTCACCAGTGGTACAGCTACTTCCTGACGGCGATGTTGCGATTTCCGGAAGCAGTGGAGCAGGCCGAAGCCGCGCAGCAGATCGATCCGCTATCGTTGTCGATCAATACGACCCTGGCTACGCGCTATCATCACGCCGGCCGGGACAATGATGCGATTCAGTTGAGCCGCCGCACGCTGGAAATGGATTCAACTTTCGTCCCCGCACATTTTTCCCTGGCAGCGGTATACGAGAAACAGGGTTCGTCGCAGCAAGCAATCGATGAATACAAGAAGATAATCGAACTTCGTCCCGCGAGTGCAACGGCCCTGGCCGCGATGGCTTACGTAGAGGCGCGGTCCGGACAAAAGGATGAGGCTCGCAAAATACTCAGCCAGCTGACGGAGACGTCGAAACAACACTACGTCGCGTCGTTTGAAATCGCAACTATTTACGCCGGGCTGGATGACGCGGACAACGCGATGCTGTGGCTGGAGAAATCGTACCGGCAGCATGAGAGCCAAGTGCCGTTTATCGAGTCCGACGACAGATTCAATTCGCTGCATGCAGACGCGCGATACCAAAACCTCGTCCATCGCCTGGGACTCCCGTCCTAGCTCCGCTTCTACGGCCTAACATCGCATTCCCGTGGCCATCTAAAATAGTCGCTTTTTGGAAAGGGCAGGACTCTCAGTAGTCCCAACATCTGCGGGCGGGTTCGTGACATCTGCGGGCGGGTTCGTGACATCTGCGCGCCGCCGCAGGGTAATTGGCGGAATTGTGACTGACTTGTTACAATGGAAACTGCGGGGGCGACGGCGCTTCCGTCGCTAATTTCGGGGAATATCCCCGCAGGTGGAAAAACCAACCGTATGGCAGCCCGCACTCTCTACGAAAAAATATGGGAAGCACACATCGTCCGCGAAGAGCCCGGGCAGCCCACGCTGATTTACATCGACCGTCACCTGATCCACGAAGGCACTTCGCCGCAGGCTTTTGCGGGATTGAAAGCCGCAGGGCGGAAAGTTCGGCAGCCGCAACTTACTTTTGCGGTGATGGATCATTCGGTCTCGACGAAGAACCGCTTGCTGCCCGTTCTCGACGCCGACGCGCTGGGCCAATTCGAAGCGCTCGCGCGGAATTGCGAAGAGCACGGCGTGCATCTTTTCGACATGCACAGCAAGAACCAAGGAATCGTTCATATTATCGGCCCGGAGCTTGGCATCACGCAGCCGGGACAGACAATCGTTTGCGGCGATAGTCACACGTCCACGCACGGCGCATTCGGCGCGCTTGCGTTCGGCATCGGGACCAGCGAAATCGAACACGTGCTGGCAACGCAGTGCCTGACGCAATTTAAGTCGAAGACTATGAAGATTGAAATTAACGGCAAACGGCCGCGCGGCGTCACGGCAAAAGATTTCATCCTTACGATCATCGGCAAAATCGGAATTGCCGGCGGGACCGGGTACGTCTTCGAATATACAGGCGAAGCTGTTCGCGGCTTGTCGATGGAAGGGCGCATGACCATGTGCAATATGTCCATCGAAGGCGGGGCGCGCGCGGGAATGGTCTCTCCGGACGAGACGACATTTTCATATTTGGAAGGGCGACCGTTCGTTCCGCGCGGAAGAGATTTTCAGATTGCGGTGGACCACTGGCGCTCGCTGGCGACCGATGCGGGAGCGCGGTTCGACGAGACGCTTACTTTGCATGCAAACGAGCTCGCACCGATGGTTACTTGGGGCACGAATCCCGGGATGGTGACGCAGGTTACGGATAGGGTTCCAGATCCGGCTTCGTTCGGCGATCCGGTTGACCGCGAAGCAGCTTCTCGCGCACTGGTTTACATGGACTTGAAGCCTGGAACGCGCATTGAGGACATTCCGCTCGATCGCGTTTTCATCGGGTCATGCACAAATTCGCGGATTGAGGATTTGCGAGCGGCGGCAAAGGTTGTGGCGGGCAAGCACGTGTCGAAGGATTTGAAGCAGGCGCTGGTGGTGCCGGGATCGCGCCGCGTGAAAGTGGAGGCGGAAACCGAGGGGCTGGACAAAATCTTTCGCGATGCAGGGTTCGAATGGCGCGATGCAGGGTGCAGCATGTGCATCGGCATGAATGATGACGTTTTACTGAGCGGAGAGCGATCCGCCAGCACTTCAAATCGAAATTTCGAAGGACGGCAGGGTAAGGGCGGGAGAACTCATCTGGTTAGCCCGGTGATGGCCGCGGCGGCCGCGATTGAAGGACATTTTGTGGATATTCGCGACTGGAAGAATGCGGACGGAGCGGAGTAAATGGAACCATTCATCAAGCATACGGGACTGGTGGCGCCGCTCGACCGCGTGAATGTGGATACCGACCAGATGGTGCCCAAGCAGTTTCTGAAATTTCTGACGCGCGAGGGATACGGGCGGGTCTTGTTCTACGATTGGCGCTACTTGCCGGGGGAAAAGCTGAATCCGGATTTCGCTTTGAACCAGCCGCGGTACAAGGGCGCTTCCGTTATTCTGGCGCGCGCGAATTTCGGGTGCGGTTCGAGCCGCGAACACGCGCCGTGGGCCATTCTCGATTACGGATTTCGCACGATTCTGGCTCCGAGTTACGCGGATATTTTCTATAACAATTGTTTCAAGAATGGGATTCTTCCGGTCACGCTTTCAAACGAGCAGATGGACGAGCTTTTTCTGCGGGCCGAAAATCGACAGGGCTATCGCGTGACAGTGGATCTCGAGAAACAAATTGTCACCGACGATAGCGGGCTGCGTTATGAGTTCACCATCGACCCGTTTCGACGCGACTGCCTTTTGCGCGGGCTTGACGATATTGGACTGACACTCGTTCACAATCAGCACATCACAAGCTTCGAAGGTAAGAATTTGAAACTTCCAGTGATGTACGATCCGGTGGACGTGAAATTCCACAAGCAAGAACCTCCGCGACACAATTAATCGCAGATTAAGACAATTTCAACGAAATGAAACGCCTTCGGGAGTTTTTTGCGAATAGGACCGTCCGAGTGAAGAGTTTGCGGCGGGCGCAGCATGCTGCGCCTCTACCGAGGCGAGGCTCGGCGCACGGAACACCAGTTCTTGGAAACTGGGTTCTTCGTGGATACCGAATGCGATACCCGGTTGCGGACCCTGGCGCATTCGGATCGTGCCAGCAAGAATTAGCGGCGGGCGCAGTCCGCCGCGGCGGACGCCCCACGGAAGCGGGCTGGGTGTGCGGAAGAGTTCGAGTTCGCGGCTAGGATTTTTTGTCGATGGCGGGTTCGAGGGTTCAGGGGCAATCGCGGCGATGGTTGCTGAGTCGGATAGTCCAAGCCAAGAATTTGCGGCGGGCGCAGCATGCTGCGCCCCCAACCAAACCGGTCTTCGCTGAGGCAGAAAGCTCGGTGCATACCGGCTAGGATTCTTTGTGCACGGTGGGTTCGAGTGTTTCGGGAGCGACGGCGGGAGCGTGGCCTTTTAATTCGGCGAGCAGAATGCCTGCGAGAATGAGCGCGGCGCCCAAAAGGACTCGTCCTCCGAGATGTTCGCGCGCAAGAAGCCAGGAGGTGATTGCAGCAAATACGGGCTCGAGGCTGATCAGAATTGCGGTGTGCGTCGGCGAAGTGTATTGCTGCGCCCAGGTTTGAAATGAGAAGCCTATCGCGGTGGAACCGATTGCGGTGACGAGGATTGCGAAGATTAGAGTGCCGGTGGGGACGAAGCGCGGGGGTTCCCAGCCTGTGGCAGCCAAGAACGGCACGGCGATGCCGGCGAGAATCGCGGTGGTGGCCACCTGTATCACTGCCAGGGCGCCGACGGAGTGATGTTCGACATGGCGGCCGATGAGAATCATGTGCACGGCGAACATCACAGCGCAGCCAAAAACGATGGGATCGCCGCGGTTCAGTCCGCCGAGGCCTTCCGGGGGGACGGTGAGAAAATAGAGACCGATCAGGGCGGCGAGAGCGCCGGACCAGATCCATGCGTTGATGCGGCGCCGCGCAAACAGTGCCAGCAGAAGTGGAACGATTACGACGCTCGATCCAGTAATGAAGGCGGCTTTGGAGGGCGTCGTGTATTTCAGGCCGCTGGTTTGAAAGACGTAAGCGGTGAACATGCAGAAGCCGATTTGGGCTCCGGCCCACAGCGCTTTGCTGCTGAGGCCGCGAAGCGAGCCACGAAACCAAATCGCCATTACTACAGCGGCAAGCGTGAAGCGGACAGCGAGGTACACGAGGACAGAAACGTCCGCGAGAGCGTCCTTCACGGCGACAAAGGTAGCGCCCCAGATGAGCGCGCAGAATCCAAGAGCGAGATCGGCGCGGACGCGTTTGCTGAACATGGCGCAAGGAGTGTAAGCGGAGGCACGCGGAGGTGACAAGGCGCGAAAATGGCTGTCATTATTCGGCGGAAATGCTGAGCACAACCCTGCAGGTTGAACTGTGATGGTTCTTCGTCGGAGGGCTGTTACTGGGCTATGACGAAAATCAAAAGAGCCGGCTGGAAGCCGGCGCTACTAACGGCGAAGTCATGGCTCGGCGTGAACGTCGGCGACTGCGGGCGCGGGCGCGGTGGTTCTCAGTTCAAATGTGGCTTATTGACGCGAGGAACTGAGTGTAGTAGAAAGCTCGAATTTTATGGCTCGGTTACTGCTGATTGGCGCGATGACGGTTTGCGTTTTGCTGGCCCTTCCTTTTCGTGAGGCGCGGACTCCAAAGAACAGGATTCCTGCCGACCACACACGCGTGGATGCCAAAGGCGGGATTAGCGACGTGACGTGCGCCGGCGTTGAATTGCGGCTGAAGATTGCGGCGTCCAACGGAACGTTCAGGCTGCATGCGCGAGACTACACTCGCGTGGATATTTCCGAGGATGTTCCGTTTCAGGCGGGCGAGTTCAAACCGTGTACCGAGCTAGACGGGAAGACCGCGAAAATAACATTCGTCACGGTGGAGCACAAAAGCTACGACGGGGAGATTCAATCCATCGAGGTCGAGAGCAACCAGAAAAAGTAATCGAAGCAACCACTTCGAATGCGGCCCGCGGGGAGCGTGTTCACCTACTGTTGAGGCTGCTGATATACAATTTTGCCGCCGACGATCGTCATGACCACAGGAATTGTGAGTATGTTCTCGGACTTCACTTGATTGAGGTCCTTTGGGTAAACGACGATGTCCGCCAGCATTCCCGGCGCGATAGTTCCCTTCCGTTGCTCTTCGAATTGCGCGTAAGCGGAACCCACGGTGTACGCGCGGAAACAATTCTTCGCTCGCAACCGTTCCTGCGGCTGCCAACCATGTTCGGGAGTGCCGTCGGTCAATTGGCGCGTGACGCAGGCGTAGATTCCACGAAGAGGGTTGATTGCCACAACGGGATAGTCCGTACCGAAAGCCAGACGCGCTCCATTTTGTTCCATGGTGTGCCAGGCATAAGCACCGCGCGAACGCTCGGGGCCGAGGCGGTCAGCGGCCCAGCGCTCGTCGTCGAGGAGATGCGCGGGCTGCATGGAGGCGATGACGTTAAGTTTTCCAAAACGCGCGAAATCGCCGGCTTCGACTACTTGCGCGTGTTCGATGCGATCGCGGCGGTCGCGCGGGCCATTGGCTTCGAGCACAGCGGCGAATGTATCCAGGGCAACGCGGTTCGCGCGGTCGCCGATGGCGTGAAATCCGAGCTGGAATCCCGCGTGGTCGCGTTCGATTGCCATTTGCTTAAGCTGATCGGGATTTGCCTCTAGAATTCCCGAAGTGTTCGGATCATCGGAATATGGCGCGAGCATGGCTGCAGTGCGCGAGCCGAGCGAACCGTCCAAAACCAACTTCAACTGGCCGGTGGTGAGCCAAGAATCGCCAGGATTCGTGGGAGTGGAGCTTCCCCCAGCGTGGCGCATTTCTTCCAGGCGCGCGAGCGGCGCGCTAAACGGGAGCCATTCAGTGATTCGGAATTTCAACTTCCGGTCGCGCTGAAGTTGCTGCAATAGAAGAAAATTCTTCCAGCCGGAATTCGCAGAGTCATCCGGATCCATTACCGAATTATCTTGCACGGAAGTGACGCCATATTGCGCGGCTTCATCCATAACGAGTTGGAACCCGCGAAGGCGCTGCTCCGAGGAGTAGGGCGAAACGTGTTTGTAGACGAGGTTCATCGCGGAAACTTCTTCGAGCATGCCTGTAGGCTCGCCGGATTTCGAGTCGCGTTCAATACGGCCACCGGGAGGGTCCGGCGTGGAACGCTTGATACCTGCGATCTTCAGCGCGCGAGAATTTGCGACGGCTACGTGCCCGTCGAGCCGACCGAAGATCATGGGATGCTCGGTGGAGAGAACATCGAGATCTTGGCGGGTGGGAAACTTCTTCTCGGGCCATAGAGTGTGGTCCCAACCGCGGCCGAGGATCCACTCGCCTGATTTGTAATCTTTCAGGCGCTCGCGAATTCGCTGCTGAAATTCAGCGAGGGATTTCGCGCCTGTAAGATCCACCTCCAGCTTTGCATAAGCCGCGCTGAAAAGATGCGCGTGCGAATCGTTGAATCCCGGCATGACGAATTGTTTATGCAAATCAATTACGCGCGTGTTGGGGCCAATCAGGGCTTCGACATCGGCGGCTTGGTCAGATTTGATGGCGTCGCTGATGTTGTAAGCCACGGCTACGATCATTTCGCCGCGAATCGCAATCATGCTTGCGCGCAGGTGATTGTCGTCCATAGTGCTGACAAGGGCGTTGGTCAGGACGAGGTCTGCGGGGATTTGCGCAGACGAGACGACTTGATTCTGGGGCGGCGAATTTTGCGACGCTTGCGCGCCGGTCCTATACCAAAAGAAAGAGGCAAGCGAGATTGCGATAAGGATTGTTGCGAAAATTCGGCGGTGAATCGCAGAGACGCGCGTGAGCGAGTACTCCGATCCGGACTGCGAAAAGATCCCGAGCGGGCGACGCATCAGGGCTGGGCTCCGGCAAGAGCCACCGTGAGCAGAAACAAACGCTTGAGTCCCATTGCTCGCCCTGTTGCGTCGTACCATTCTGCCAGGGTGTGCGAACCTCCACCTTTGCCGCCTCCGCCGATTGAGACGGCGGGAATGCCAAGAGAAAGAGGAATGTTCGCATCGGTCGAACTGCGTTCGAGGCGCGAACGATTGCCCAGGAATGTGTCAACATTTCTAAGCGTTTCAAGGAGCGGCGAGTCGTCAGGAAGTTTTCCGGCAGGGCGCGAGCCGAGCGAACGGACAGTCGCCTTGAGCGCGTCATTGTTCACACGCGCGGCGGACATTTCTTCCCTTATGCCCGAGTCCACTGCGTCGCGAAGCGCCGCCTCCATGATTTTGACCTGGGCTTCCTGCTCCGAGCGCAAGTCAACTTTGACGGCCGCGCTCGCCGGGATGGAGTTGACGGACGTGCCGCCTTCAATGACACCAAAATTAAAAGAGCTGCGCGGGTCCTCGGGAACGGCGACAGAGGAAAACTTCACAATCGCGCGCGCGAGCGCAGTGATCGGATTCGGCGCGCCGAAATCAGACCAACTGTGGCCGCCGGCGCCAGAGATTGTAACTTCCGCTCGCTGCGAAGCGATGCCCTGGGTAGTGATGTGCTCGATAGAAGCACCGTCGACGGCGATTACAGCGGCAAGGCGCGAACCATAACTTTCCACTAAAGCGCGGATGCCGCGAAGATTGCCTTCGCCCTCTTCGCCGACGTCTCCGGCCAGCACGATGGTCTTCGTGGTGCGGATGCGCGACTCAGAGAGCGCCCGCGCCAAGCCAACGAGAGCGGCGAGGCCGGCTCCATTGTCAGCAATACCCGGAGCATTCAAGCGGCCGGCGTCGCGTTTGACGCGCACGTCGGCGGACGCGGGGAAAACAGTGTCCAGATGCGCGACGATAAGAATGACGGATTTTGCGTCGGTACCGGGACGCTCGGCGATCACATTGCCGATTTTATCAGTGCGGACCTGCAAGCCGGCTACTTCGAATAGTGATTTGAGGAATTCACCGCGGCGCGCTTCGTTGAATTCAGGAGCGGGAATTTCCGTAAGACGAATCTGCTGGTCAGTCACCCACTCTGCGTCCTTGGCGATCCAGTCGAGGCCGCGGGCACAGTCCGGCGCAACGGCGAGCTTTTCGATCGAGTCGTCGGTAGCGCGAGAGGAAAATGTGACCATCACGAGAAAGATACAGGAGATGTGAGCGAGTTTCACGTGTTTCGTGCGGTCGATTTTACCAGCGAGTCGAGAACGCAAGCAAGGCGGCAGCGCAGGGATGCCTTCCGGGGCCGGCGCTTCGCCCTGGACTTATTTTCGTTTCCGAGGAATGAAAACAGACACGGGCGGCAAAATATTGTAGGTCTTGGAGAAGTCGCGCTGATTGAGGGCGAAGGCCACGCGTCCGCGCGAGTCGATATAGAGTAGAGGCTGGCCCACGGGAACGTCCATGAAAGTCTTCACGTAAGGAAATGTGTAGGACTTCTTCTCGATTTGGACCGTGACTTTTTCGTCCAAGACATAGCCGAGTGTTTTGAAGTCGTCGGCCTGAATGTTGGTGATCAGGCTGCCATATGGATCGTCGAGACCGATAACTTCGCCTGCGATTCCTTTCTGGTCGACTGTCGCAACCGTCGGATGCAATCGAACTAGTCCACTCAACTCCGGGCCGGCCTGAGTCCAGTCTTCACCTGCGGCCAGATGGGCTGCGGTCGGAGAAAAGATGTCACGACCGTGGAAGGTGGAGGAAACTTTGTCGCCGATCATCCAGGCCGTATTGGCGATTTCGTGCACGCCTTCGATGCCGTCACGGTCAGCAACCGGTGTGATGAGGCCGTTGTCCGGAAGCACAAAATACTGACCCTTCTTCGATTTTGCGATGATGGCTTTGCGCGAGGTACCCACTCCAGGATCTACTACGACCAGAAAAACGGTGCCGGACGGATAGTATGGTGTCACGCCCGCGAGATATCGCGAAGCCTCTTCGATTGAATAGGGCGTTACTTGGTGGGTGATGTCCATGATGCGAGCATCAGGAACGATCTTCAAAATCACCGCCTTGCAAATGGCGACGGAGTCGTTCGCTGAGCCGAAATCCGTCATGAAAACTATGGTGGGGCGCGGAGCGACGGTCTTCGCAGAGTCCGCATCATGATTCCCGCCGCGACCGCATCCGCCAACGGCCGCAGCAAGAAGGAATATAAAGACTATGCGAGATAATTTACGAGAGGATCGCATCCTACCTCCCGAACAAACTTAATACTTACTTCGCATCGATTCAAAGACTACCTCCGAGACTATCTCTGACTCATTTGCCGCGCGAGGTGGAGGAGCCGAGCAATGCGAGGATTTCTTCTTCGGTGAGGATGCGCTCGGATTGTTTTGCGACGTTAAAGATGCGGTCCACGAGCTCGTCGGTCGCGGGAACGCCGCGTTTTTCCAGCCAGAAGATCACGTTGGAACGGCCGCTGAGCGGGCCGACTTCAATTACCTGCTCAAGTCCGAAGAGGTGCGAGGGCACGCCGCTGTAAATCGAGTTGGCCAGCTCGTGGTCATTTTTCTTGTAGGCTTTCACGATGGCTGCGGCGTGAACGCCGGTGGCGGTGCGAAACGCGTCGCGTCCGACGACCGGGTAATTCGGCGGAATTTCAGTGTGGGTGGCTTTGGCGACGGCGCGGGAATATTTTTTGAGCGTCGAGAGGTCGCGATCGATTAGACCAAGGAGGCGAAGATTCACAAGCATCAGTTCCATGGGAGTGTTCCCAACGCGCTCGCCCAACGCGAGGGCGGCAGCATGGACTTGGTCGGCTCCAGCGGCAACGGCCGCGAGCGAATTGGCGATGGCGAGGCCGCGGTCATTGTGGCCGTGCCAGTCCACACGAATCTTTTCCCCGGATGGCTTTACGACTTCTTCGATTACGAATTTAACGAGGTTGAATGCGCCGCGCGGAGTGGCGTGGCCGACTGTGTCGCACAGGACGATAGAACGCGCGCCGCAGCGAATGGCGGTGGAGTAAAGCGTGATTACAGTGGAGGGGTCGGTGCGCATGGTGTCTTCGGTGACGTACATCACGGGAAGGCCGGCAGAAACGGCGAATTTTACGGCTTCTTCGGTGGTGCGCTGCAGATGATCGACGGTCCAGTCTTCCACCAGGCGGCGGATGGGGCTGGAGCCAATGAAGGTGGCGGCTTCGATAGGCATGCCCACGCGCTCGGAAATTTCGATGATGGGCTTGATGTCGTTTTTGTGGGTGCGCGCGGCGCAGTTGGGGCGGATCTTCATGCGCGAGTTCACGATTTCAAGCGCGAGGGCTTCTGTGTCGGCGTAGGCCCGCGGGCCGGCGCCGGGGAGACCGATATTTACGGTGTCGATGCCGAGCGATTCCATCAGGTGCAGGATTTCGATTTTTTCGGCGATGGTGGGGTCGTGGACGGATGGATTTTGCAAACCGTCGCGGAGGGTTTCGTCATTAAGCATGACGCGGCGGCCGACGGCGATTTCGGCGCCGGTGTAGGTGTTCCAGTCGTGGATGAGTTCGTGTTTCATTGTTGTGTGGCTTCAGGGGCTAAAGGCACGCCCTTCCGGGGCGGAATGCTCTCCGATCCTCCGTATTGCTTGGTTACAGAGAGCAGATTCCTCGCTTCGCTCCCTTCCTTCGTCAGGGCAAGCAGAATGACAGCGAAAAGCTAAACCGAAAATCAAAACGACAGATCAATCTCTAAACAAAGACAAAAGCCGAGACATCGATCTAGTCAGTAGCGCAAAGTGTAGCTGTGGGGCGGCTGCGAGCGATCCGGCGTGTAGAGAGTCTTGCAGAATTCGCAGCGATAGACTTCCACTTTGCCGCCGACTAGCGCTTCGATTTCCTTGGGGTAATCGTACCAACGCTTCAGGTGCCCACAGCAGAGCTTTCCTTTTGCGTCCTTTTCGTCGCATGCGCGCTGCGTGGCTTTCTTTGGTTTAACCTTGGGAGCCTCAGGCGCGGCGGGTTCGGCGACGGCCGTGGCTGCGGCAGTTGTTGCGGGGGCAGGAGGAGACGCAGGAGCGCTTGGAGCTGTCGCAGGTGGCGCGGACGCCGGGGCCGCAGCTGCGGGTGCGGCTGGCGACGTCTGAGCCGGAACGGCTGCGGACGGCGGCTTTGCTGGAGTTTCTGGAACGGGCGCGTCTGACATTTCGTTGGCTCCCTGGGCTAAAGGCAAAAATCAAAATCAAGATGCCGGGCTGAAGCCCGGCGCTACATTAAAACCTTAGAGGCGTGCTCAGATGCTGTCGCAGGTGGCGCGGCTGGAGACGGCGAGGCCACAGCTGCGGGTACTGGCGGCATTGCCGGAGTTTCTGGAACGGGCGCGTCTGACATTTCGTTGGCTCCCTGGGCTAAAGGCAAAAATCAAAACCAAGATGCCGGGCTGAAGCCCGGCGCTACGAAAGCTCGAGGCTCGAACAAGGTGCTGACAGGCATCTCGCGCGAGAGCCCTCGCTCAAATACGATCGCGGCGAAAGATTACGCCGCGGGCGCCGCGTTTATTTGCGAGCGCGGAGAAGCGCTTCTTCCAGCTTGGCGCGAATAGCAATTCTACAAAACTTCCGGCAGCGGCGGCCAGCTCCGCAGTGTAACCGAACCACCAGGACTTCGCGACACGCGGCAGCCGGTCCACATCAATATATTTTACTTGAACCATTTCGAGCAGTCCAAGGCGAGAGTGCGTGTGTCCCCAACCGCTCGCACCGGGACCGCCATGGGGAGCTTCGCAAATGCCGTAATAACTGGCAACGTCGTTGACCATGACGGAACCGGCGCGGATCCGGGAGGCAATTTCGGCGCCACGTCGCGAATCGCCGGTCCAGACGCTGGCGCTCAGACCGAAAGGCGAATCGTTCGCGAGCGTTACGGCTTCGTCGGCTGAAGTGACACTCTGAATTGCGATCACGGGGCCGAAAGTTTCTTCGCGCATAAGCTGCATAGAGTGATCGACGCGAGTTACGACTGTAGGCTCGAAGAAATTTGGGCCGAGATCGGAGCGGCGATTTCCGCCAGTGAGGATTTCGGCGCCTCGTTCTACGGCTTCGCGCAGTTGCTGCTCGACTTTTTCGAGCTGGCGCAAGCGGATCATCGGGCCGATTTCGACGTCGGGATCGGATGCGGGGCCAACGCGGAGTTTTCTTGTTTTCTGGACGCAGAGATTAATGAAACGTTGGGCGACGGGCTGTTCGACGTAAATGCGTTCGACGGATAGACAAGCTTGGCCGCAATTCGTGAAACCGCCCCAGACTGCAGCGCTCGAAGCGGTTTCGAGATTGGCATCGGCGAGGACGATCATTGCGTCTTTTCCACCGAGCTCGAGCACAGAGGGGATTAATTTGCGCCCGCAGGCTTCGGCGATGCGGCGGCCGGTGGCAACGCTGCCGGTGAAGAATACTTTGTCGGGAGCAGCTTCGATTATGGCCGCGCCGAGGTCGCCCGCACCTTGCAAAATTTGCACCAAGCCAGGCGGAAACTTCGCTTGTTCGATAAGTTCGCCGATCAGGACGCCGGTTCCCGGAGTCAACTCGGAGGGTTTCAACAAGACTGCGTTGCCGGTGACGAGCGCCGGTGCGATCTGCGCGATGGGAATGGAGAAAGGGTAATTCCAAGGCGAAATGACGGCGACGACTCCGTGAGGATGGAATTCGGTCCAGCCGGACTTCGCTTTCAGCGCGAGATTGTGGTGCGGGATGCGTTCGGCACGGAGCCAGCGCGGAGCCTGGCGTGCGAGGAAATTTGTGCTGTCGAGAGCAAGTAGAACTTCGGCAAAGATGGCTTCGACGCGAGGCTTGCCGGTTTCGAGTGAGATGACGTCGGCGATCGCTTCACGGCGGGAGTAAATCGCATCGCGAAGACGGAGCAAAGCGGCGCAGCGCTCGGCAAGCGGACGCGCAGCCCAGTCTTTTTGAGCCTGACGAGCGCGTTCGAAAATTGCGGGCAAATCGCTTGGGCGGGTGGCTTGGAAGCGCGCGACCACTTCGTTTGTGGCGGGGTCGATTGAATCTACGAAACTTGCGTCCGGCACGATGGGGACCGAGAGCGAGTGTAGAGTGACGGGCATGATTTTTGCGATTGTACCTGATTTGGCCGGATTCGCGGCGCGGAGGATGGATGAAGAAGTCAAATGAGCCGGCGGGGACGGCGGCCCGCCACGGCGGGCAGGCGTTACGAAAAACCGGCCGCCTTCTCCGGGGCGGATCACCACATTTTCGAGTTGCGCTTCGTCAGCGAGATGATTGGCGCCGTTTCAGCGGGCGGAGCATGCTGCGCCCCTACGGAATATTGCCAGGCAACACGCGCCCGGGAGTAGAAAGCGGGAGCAAGCTCCCGCACTCCAAAATGGCGACGCTCAATTTGGAGTGCGGCGGCTTGCCGCCGCTTTCGCGCGCGTTTCAAGGGCCAGGACCTAGGTGCAGTCTGCTGATCGGACGGCGCGGGTGCGAGGGCCAGAGGCCGCTAAAGAATCTGTGGGGTCGGGATAATCCAGCGCGACGAGATACAGGCCTTCGGGCGGGACGGTGGGGCCGGAGCGGGAGCGGTCGCGCAGCTCGAATATTTGTGGGATGTCGTTTGGAGAGAGGCGGCCTTTGCCGACGTCGATTAACGTGCCGACGATTTTTCGCACCATGTAGCGGAGGAATGAGCGGCCGCGCACGACGTAGTGAATCTCATCGGAGTCGGGCGGACGAATAATCTCCGAGGAATAGATTAGGCGCAGCATGTCGCGCTCGGCGTCATCGTCTTCGGAACCTGAGGAAGCGGCGAAGGAGGTGAAGTCGTGCTCGCCTTCGAAAAGGCGGGCGGCTGCGGACATAGCGGCTTCGTCGAGCGGCCAGGGATAGTGGAGCGCGCGGCGGTAGTCAAAGGGCGGGAGAACTCGTCCGCGATAAATGCGGTAGCGATAAGTTTTTCCCTGGGCGAGCCAGCGCGAGTGGAAATCGTGGCCGACTTCTTCGCAGGCGACGACGCGAATCGTGGGGGGGAGAAGGGCGTTCAGCGCGCGCTGAAACTCTTCGGCTGAAAGAAGCGAAGCTGTCTTGAAATGGCCGACCTGACCGAGGGCGTGGACGCCGGCGTCGGTGCGGCTGGCGCCATGCACGACGATTCTTTCCTGCGTGATTTTGCGAGCGGCAGCGTCGAGTGCGCCTTGAATTGTCGGGAAACCCGGCTGGAACTGCCAGCCGTGGAAGTCCGCGCCGTCGTACGCGATGGTGAGTTTGATGTTGCGCATTTGTTCGGTACAACTCGCTGAAAATCTCCGCTACGAGACTTCAGGGGTTACCCCTGAAGAACTACAGCGCTTACGGCGGGGTTGAAACCCCGCCCTTCCCATTTCATCCCGCCAAGGCTGAGATTATCGCATGCGCGGCGACGTGGCGCGTACTTGCATAGCAAAGCTCGCGGGATTTGGATTTATTTACAGACTATTGCGGAGATGACGGGAGCCGGGGCGGGTGGGCATGCCGCCGGCGCGGCAGAGCGGGCACTCGTCGGGCTCGAAGCTGGGGACGTCCATTTCAAGCAGGGCTCGGGCAGGAACGTTTAGTTCGAGGCGGCCGCCGCTGCGGTCAATCAATGCTCCGGCGGCGACGACGAGGCCACCTTCCTCTTCCACGACGCCGATGGTTTCACGAGTTGAGCCGCCCGTGGTCCAGACATCTTCAATTACGAGGACGCGCTCGCCGGGCTTGAGTTCGAAACCGCGGCGCAGGGCCATTTGGCCGGAGCGGTCGCGTTCGACGAAGAGGGAGCGGACATTCAGGGCGCGTGCGACTTCGTATCCGGCGAGGATTCCTCCCAGAGCCGGCGAAACTACGCAAGCGACGGAATGTTCTTTGAAGAGATCGGCGAGCGCGCGACCCAGTTGTTCGGCGTGTTGAGGATGCTCGAGGACTAGGGCGCACTGGATGTAAGTGGCGCTGTGGCGTCCGCTGGAAAGCTCGAAGTGGCCGGTGCGGACGGCCCCTACTTGTTCGAGAAGCTTTAGAATTTCTTCGCGTTTCATTGTGTGCGCTGCCTACGCCACGTGACGCCAGCGTCCCCGGCAGTAGTGGCGGATAGCCTAAAGGCGCAGGCGAAAAGTGTCAATGCAAACGTGGAGTGGTACAGGAACGGGAAAAGGTTCGACCGGCGGTTTGTCCGTTTTTCAATTATCCGACTGATCGAGCTGTCGGGTCGCGAGGCCTACTTGCTCACCGCGACTTCCTGCTCGAGTTTTGCAACTGTTTGTTTCAACCAGCCGAGGACAGCGGATTGGAGCTTGTCGGGGTCGCCTTCGGCCTTGAGAGACTCGACAGTGTCACCCTTTTCGTTCAGCGGGATCTGGTGGCAGAGGTCGCCGCTCGAATTGCGCACTTCAGCCGGCGCAAACTCGCTCAAGAAACAGCTTGAGCATGCGTGCTCTTTTTCTTCAAGCCCGACGTTGAGGCAGGTGATCGAATCGCGGAAGATTTCCGGCTCGCGGCGGGCTTCTCGAACGGAGGGATGGTAGCCCCCTTTCTCGATCATCTCGACCTCAAACTTCAATTGCTGAATCATTTCAATCTTGTCGATGCCCATTGACATTCTCCTTCTTGGCAGCGCGCCGCATTCTCATTCGGTTGAGGTTGCCATAAGACCAGCCCTAAAACTGTTCACTTTGCTACATGTTTAGGTTCCTGCTGGCAGATCAAACGGCTTGAGGAGTCTTACAATTTCTTCGCGTTTCATTGTCTGCGCTGCCGACGCCAAGCGATCCGGGCGACGAAGCAGTTGGGGTCGAGCGTCCAGGAAGAGCTAAGCGAATTCGGGCCTCAACGGATAGTCAACGATGATCGCACGGCCATCGCTAAGCGCCTTGACCGAGTGCGGTGCGTTACTCGGAACGATCGCGACCACGCCTGGACGCGCAATGTGAGTTGTGCCGTCGATGCTTATCTCAAGCTCGCCGTCGATTACTTCGTAAATTTCTTCTTGCGGGTGGAAGTGCTCGTGAATAGTTGCGCCACGTTTGAAGTCATAATGCGCGAACGTCATGCTCTGCGAGTGGAAGTAGCGTCCACGCCAGCCAGGCAAACGTTCGATAACTCTGAGGCTGGTTGTGTCGATAAAGGGCATAAGACCTCCTCTGAATCTCATCGTAGCATGGCGAGTGGTTTGTGTTTCCGGCTCGATGAGGTGCGATTTGCGCGCTCAAGCTTGTGGCTGGATAAATTGACACGAAAGCGAGGGTCGGATACTCTCGATGATTGAAATAAAACTACTAAGGAGTAATGAATGGCACAGGGTGGGGCGGTAAAGCACAAGAAGAAGACGAAATCGGTATTGAAGAATATTCGGCAATCGGAGCACCGCCAAGGTGTGAACCGCATGAACCGCACGCGGGTGCGCACGGCTATCCGGCGGATGCGCGCGGCGCTCACAGCCGGAGACGCGGCCGGCGCGGAGAAGCTGGCTTCGGCGACTTTTTCCGAGGTGGACAAGGCCATTCGCAAGAGGACGTTGACCGAGAATACGGCGAACCGGTACAAGTCGCGTTTGACACTGGCGTTGAACGCGCTGAAGAACAAGAAGAAGGCGTAACCGCGCGGGAGTAATCCGCGGGATTTGGGCGCTCCGAAGTCTTGGGGCGCCCTTTTTTTGGTTTGTGCTCGGCGTTATGGAAAGAAACAGCAGATCCCTCGGACTGCGTCCCGCGCCCCTAAAAACCAGGGGCAAGGCAAAAGCGCGCGGGACTTCGCTCGGGATGACACGCTGTTGCTTTTGCGCAGAGTTCGGTGGCCATGAAGCGTATCGATCGAGTCAGCCGCGCGTGTTCCCTCGTGGTCTATCGATATCGATCGCTTGACAGTCCCGCTTTCAGAGATGACGGGTTGGTGCTCTTGTACGAATTCAGGAGGTTATTGATCGACCGTATGAACAGATTCGCGGGGGAAAAAAACGGGCACAATCTGCAAAGATTGTGCCCGCAGGAGAGAGAAACTTCTTAAGAGCTATTCCGGAATGGGCGCTGTCTCCGGCATTTGCAGCTTGGCTTTGGCGAGCGCGCGGACGATGTTTACCTCGACCGCCTGCTCGGATGTGTTGCGAACGGTTGCCAGTTCGCTGATCAGAAGATATTTTGCGCGTTCGAGCATCTTCTTTTCGCGGAACGAAAGCGGCTTGGTGCGGCTGAGGGCGACAAGGCCTTTCAGAACTGCGGCCACTTCCATCAGCGAACCTGTCCGCATGCGGTCCGAATTTTCCTTGAAGCGATGCTTCCAGTCGTGATGCGAAGCCGAGCGGCCCTTCTCGAGAAATCCGAGAACGGCGGTTGCTTGCGTGTTGCGGATGATCGGGCGCAGGCCAACGCAATCGACGTTGGACTGCGGAACCATTACCTTCAAACCACTCGAAGCGATTTTCAACATGTAATACCGCTCCGATCTGCCATTCAGGTAGCCGTAACTTATCTGTTCGATAATCCCTACACCATGGTTCGGATACACGACTTTTTCGCCTAGCTTAAATTCCATAGGTGGACAGCCCCCCCGAAGGGCATGATGAAATTTTAGGCAGATGAGAGGTTGGCGTCAAGCGAATCTCGTAATATCTGGAAGGATAAAGGTGGCGGAAAGCTCTTAATTTTCACGGGTTTGGCCCCGCAATTGCCCTATAATGGTGCTTGTGCTCATCCTTGCTTTAGACACCTCCTCACCCGCTGGCAGCCTGGCCGTGCTTCGCGATGAAAAAGTCATTGGCGTGGTCTCCACTTTGGCGGAAGAAACATACTCGTCGCGAATGTTTCGCCACCTCGAATTCCTGCTGCAAGAGCTTTCACTGAAGCTTGCTGACTTCGACTTATTCGCTGTCGCAGCGGGGCCCGGATCATTTACGGGGCTGCGCGTGGGACTGGCTGCTGCAAAGGGCTGGGCTGAAGTTTACGGGAAGCCGGCCGTGGGAATAAGCGTTCTGGAAGCCATCGCGGCACAATCATCTTCTACCGCGACAGTATTGGTAGCCGCGTCCGATGCGCGTCGCGGGGAAGTTTATTTCGGCGTGTATCGGCGCGGGAAAGATTCGTTAGCACTCGAAGGCGAAGAGTGCGTGTCGCGTCCCGAAGAATTCCTGCAAGCGATCGGAGCGCGCCCCGGGAGCGCGGAATTCGCAATTGTATCGCCGTCGCCGGAAGTGCTCAGCGGCGCTCTGTCTCGAATTGAGATAGAGCACGTGCCGATGCCTCGCGTGGAACGGGTCTCGAATGTGCTGGCTCCGGTGGTCGGGCAACTTGGTTACCTCCGCGCGAAACGTGGAGATCTTGCAGATGCGTTGACGCTGGATGCAAATTATATCCGCCGCACTGATGCCGAAGTCCACGCCAAAAGGCAGTAGCGAACTTGACGATCCGCCAGATGGAGGAACGCGATGTCGAGCGGATTCTTTCAATTCAGGCAGCGTGTCCGGAAATCGCGCAATGGACAGCGTGGGATTACGGCCGCGTCGCGCGCGGCGAAATGGCGGGATGGGTAGGCGAACAAGAATCCGGCGTCGTTGGCTTTCTCGTCGGGCGAAGAGTGGTGAATGAGATTGAGATTTTGAATTTTGCTGTTTCGCCGGAAGCGCGCGCGCACGGGATTGGCACGCTGCTACTACAAGAGGCTATCAGGTGGGGCACGGAGTTTGGCGCGGTGCAAGCAATTCTCGAAGTGCGCGCCTCGAATGCATCGGCGCTGCGTTTTTATGAGCGGCACAACTTTCAGGTGATCGGACGTCGCGCGCGCTATTACAACGAGCCTAAGGAAGACGCGCTGCTGCTCAAGGCAAAACTTGCCTAGAAGTGCCGGGGCGCCTCGGCGGGTCCTCAGGCTTTTATCCTATTGGCGCGGCGAGAAAATTGTGTTACATGTTACAAACATGTGAATGCGCGTTCCACCCTGGAGGGAAAGGATGCCGATCACGACACACGATATCCGGCAGGCGCTGTTAGAAGTTGATCAGGAATTCCGCAGACTCGCAGAAGAACACTCCCGCTGTGAATGCCAACTCCAAGAACTCGTAAAGCAAAGCTACTGGAACGTAGAAGACCTGGCGCTCGAAGTCTCCCTGAAAAAGATGAAGCTTCTTCTGAAAGATCAGATGGAAATGATCGTGGCGCGTCACCGCCAGAATCAGACGGTGATCCAAGTTCAATTGCGCCAGACGCAAGTACACTACGAAACTTAGAACGCGGCATGCGCGCTCGCTAAGCGGCCAGCAGCACTCTCACTTCTGTCGTACAATACTCGTGCACTCAAAATTCGCCGGGACGTTTCGCTTTCGAAAGCAAGGGTTTCCCTCTTTCTGATGGTAAAAGACGCGTATAAATTTGCGCTGCCTCCGCTAATTGCGGGCGCTGTGTGCCTGATCCCGGGCTGGAAGGCGCCGGCCGCGATATTGATCGCCCTCGGTCTTTTCGTTTTTTATTTTTTTCGCGATCCGGAGCGGACGATTCCTTCTGAACCCGGGAACGTAGTCTCGCCAGCCGATGGCCACGTGGTGCAAATCGTAGACGAATTACTCGACTCGGTGAGGGGCCATCGCGTTACGATTTTTCTCGCTATCTGGGACGTGCACGTGCAGCGCTCGCCGGTTGCCGGTCAGATAGCGGACGTGGTTTACCGTCCCGGAAAGTTTTACGCGGCTTTTCGTTCCGCCGCTTCGGTGGAGAACGAGCAGAATATTATTACTCTACAGACGACCGGCGGCCGTTTAGTGTTCAAACAAATCGCCGGAGCCATTGCGCGTCGCGTGATATGCTGGAAACGCGCAGGCGAAACAGTTTCACGCGGCGAGCGTGTGGGCTTGATTCGATTTGGATCGCGCGTGGACATCTGGCTGCCGATGGAAGCTGAAATCCTGGTGCAACGCGGGCAAAAAGTAAAAGGCGGCGAGAGCTTACTAGCGAAATGGAATTCAACGGCATAGATCCCGTCGGCTCCGAAGCAGAACCGCGTGGGCCTTTTCGGAACCGGCGTCTCCGGCGCGGCATCTACATTCTTCCCAGCGCACTCACCGTCGCAAATCTGCTTTGCGGGTATTACGCGATATTGGCCACGCTCGACGGAAAGTTCGTCGATTTCGATAATGCGGCAATCGCGATTGGAATTGCTTATCTGTTTGATGCGATGGATGGACGAATCGCGCGTTCGATGGGAACCGAGAGCGCATTCGGGCGGGAATTCGACTCCCTCGCCGACGTTGTCAGTTTTGGAATCGCGCCGGCAATGCTCGCGTATGCTTGGGGAGTTCGCGCACTGGCCGCTGCAAATGCGTCGGAGTCCCTGCACCTGAAAGAGCTTGGGTGGTTAATGGGGTTCATCTTCGTGGCTTGCTGTGCGTGGCGGCTGGCGCGATTCAACATCCAGGGAATGGCGCCGGGCGGAAACAGATATTTTGTGGGCATGCCGACGCCAGCGGCCGCGGGAATGATTGCGGCGACGGTTCATTTGCGCTACGGCCTGCCAATTTCAGATGTTCGTTGGTCGGTGCTGTGGTTGGTGCTGCTGGTAATACTCGGCGTGTTGATGTCGAGTTCGCTGCGATTTTACAGCTTCAAAGATGTTCAATGGACGCGGCGGTGGCCGTCGCTGGCGGTAATACTGCTGGGACTGCTGCTTGGAGCGGCGGTTAAATTTTCAGGGCCCACTTTGTTCGCGTTGACCGCAGCGTACGCCATCCATGGCCCAATCATGCAGTTAATTCGCTTCGTACGACACCGCACCGCTTCGCGGACAGCTTAGGGCATGGCGAGCGGCTCTGAAAAATCGACGCGCGTCGCGATTGTGGGCGCATCGTCCTTGCGCGGCAAAGAACTCAAGCAGGTCCTCGAAGACCGCAACTTCCCTGCGAGCGAAATTATTCTGCTGGATGAACCCGTGTTGGCTGGAACTTTGACCGAGGCGGGCGGCGAGCCAACATTCATCCGCGCACTGGATGAAGACAGTTTCGAACGGGCGCGGTTTGCTTTTTTTGCGGGAAGCGCGCCGGACTCCGAGCGGAATTGGCAGGCGGCGCAGCGCTCGGGCGCGAGGGTGATCGATATGACGGGAGCGATCGCCGCGACCGGGAGCGCCACCGCGTGGATCCCGTCGCTTGACTCGGTACTTCCACGGCGAGTTGCTGCCGGCAACGGAGCGAGAAAATTGATGCCATATTCTTCCCCGGCGCCAGGTGTCGTCATCACGTGCGCGCTGGCGGCTGGGCTTGCGCCGTTTTTACCGCTGCGAGTGGCGGTGATGCTATTTCCGCCCGTGTCCGAGCGCGACCAGGCGGGCGTGGACGAACTTGAAAACCAGACCACCAATTTGCTGACATTTCGGCCAATCGAGCAATCCGTTTTCGATGCGCAGGTTGCGTTCAACTTGCTGGCAGGATACGGCGAAGAGTGCAAACCGGCGCTGAAAGATTTGCGCACGGCCATTGCGCGTGATGCCGCGAGTTATTTAGCGGGACGCGCTCCCGTTCCAGCGATTCAACTGGTGCAGGCCCCCGTGTTCTATGGATATGCGTTTGCAGCCTACGCGGAGTTCAGTTCGCCGCAGACTCCAGGGCAACTCGAGAGCGCATTTAGAAATCTAGGAATGAAGGTGGCTGCGCCGGATGAAAGCGCGCCAAGCAATGTGAGCGTGGCGGGCGAGGGCGAAATTCATATCGCGCGAATCGAAGCGGATCCCAGCGTCGCGAACGGTGTATGGATATGGGGAGCGGTCGATAATCTGCGGCTCGCGGCTACGAATGCGGTGCAAATTGCGGAGGCGTTGCTTGAGCAGCCGGCGATCTAACCTGGGCGCGAACGGCAGGAAATACGCTTCCCTGCTGGCGTTTATAGTCGCGTCGTCAGCGATGAGCTGCGGATATCACGTTGCCGGGCATGCCGCGAATTTGCCGTCAGAATGGCAGACGATTGCGGTGCCCGCTTTTAAGAACGATACGACGCGGTACCGTATCGAACAGCGGTTCACCCAATCCGTAATCCGGCAGTTTCTTCAACGCACAAAATACAAAATCGTTCAAAACGCGGAGGAAGCCGACGCCGTGCTGCACGGCGAAGTGTTGACGATTGAGACGAATCCGATGATTTTCAATGCGACTACAGGCCAGGTGACCATGATGCTCGTCACCGTGCATACGAAAGTTCTGCTGGTGGACAATAAAACGCAAAAAGTGGTGTACAAAAACGACGACATGGTTTTTCGCGACGAATATCAGATTTCGACCGACGCGCGCGCATTTTTTGAAGAGCAAGACCCGGCGCTCGAACGAATGGCGCGGGATTTCGCCGCTCAGCTCGTTTCAAACGTCGTGGAGAGTTTCTGATGGCTGACATTTCAGCGGAGAAACTGATCGAACGGCTGAACGCGGGTAAGCCTGTTGCGGCCATTGTTCTGTTGGGCACCGACACATACCTTCGCGAAATGTGCCGGAACAGAATAATAGAGGTTTGCGTGCCGGAAGCGGCGCGCGATTGGGCGCTCGCGCGAATCGCCGTTCAAGACATGGGCTGGGACGAAGTGCTGCAGCGGGCACAGACCATGCCGATGCTGGCGAAGCGGCAGGTGATCATTGTGGAGGGAGTGGAATCGCTCGAAAAGGCGGGAGAGAAGACACGCGAAGAAGTGGTCGACGCGCTGGAGAAGTATTTCGAATCGCCGGCGCCGTTTACGGTATTGCTGCTCGAAGCCGGATCGATGGACAAGCGGCAGAAATATTTCAAGCTGCTGGCGGAACAGGCGCTGATCGTCGAGTTGACGATTGGCGGCGAGTCAGCGGCTGCTCTCGCAATGCAAATGGCTAAGGACTCCGGTGCTGAGATCGACCGTGACGCGGCTGCGTTACTGGCGGAGATTCTAAACAGCGAGCCGTCGAGGATTCGCATCGAAATAGAAAAACTTGCGACTTACGTTAAAAAAGGCGAACGCATCACGGCGAGCGTGGTCGAAGAGCTGGTGCTTGCGGCACGAAAGAACACGATTTGGCAACTGGCAGATATGCTGGCGACTCGGCAGCGCGCGCCAGCGCTCGTGTTCCTTGATAACCTTTTGCGCGAAGGTGAACAGCCGGTCGGATTGATCGGCGGGATCGCCTGGAGGTACCGCAAGTTGATTGAGGCCCGCGACTTGCCCGCAGGCACGAGCGGATTTCAAGCTGCGCGCACGCTGCAAATGAATCCGACTGCGGCTGAAACGGCAGTGCGGGAAGCGCATCGGATACCGAAGAAGAATCTGCTGGCAGGCTTGGTTGCGCTGGCGGAAGCCGACAGCCGGCTGAAATCGTCAGCTCCGGATCCGCGCGCACTGATGGAGTTTCTAATCGTTCAGCTAACGTCTCCCGACGCGAGATCTGCCGGCTCCGCTGCATAACGTTCGCCGGAAAGACAGTTGGCCTCTGCAAACACCTTCACTTACCCGAGCGAAAACAGAGTCCTACTTTTTGGCCGCGAGTATCCCTTCAATTTGCGCGATGTGGTTAAGGTCATGGCCGGCAAACATGCGCACGATGTGCTCGATGGTTTCCGGGCCGCGCTCGGAGTGCAAGCCGTGGTGCTTCCACTGTTCCGGAGTGAGAGTTTTCAGCAGAGCGAGATTCGTTTCGCGCATCACACGAAATTGCTCCAGGGCTTTGCGCGGATCTCGCTTGTCGTAGTGCAGCGCAGTTACCCACGAGTCTTGATCGAACGCGGCTACCGGACATCCCGGAGCGCCTAAGATCAGCCGCATTCGCCAGGCTCCTGCAATTTCGGCGTCCGCCAGGTGGACGACAATTTCTGCAATCGACCACTTGCCGGGAGCGGGGCGTTTGCGCAATTTCGATGGCGTCGCGCGGCCAAGGAGACGCTGGAGTTTCTTCGGCGTGGCGGCTTGAATCTTTAAAGGTTCCTGGCCATTCGTGTGGCTGACGATGCGCTGGGTGTATTGCTGCGGCGTTTCGTTCACGTTTCCCTCCTCGATGTTCAGTCGCCCCGAAATGATTGTAATTCAGGTCTCGGGGAGTACAACCAGTTTGGGCCGCGAGCGTCGGCTACCGGCTCAACCAAATTGGCACGTATCAAACCGCAGGAGGCTTCTCCGGCTGGAAACAGGCGGGACCAGGCGGGACCAGGCGGGACCAGGCGTGCCGAAGGCCTATCTCCAATTATGGAAACTGCGATTGCGGAAGACGTCAAAGAGCAGGCAGCGCGCCTTAGAATTAAGGGAATCGTTTAGAGGCACCGGACGCGGGAAATACCTCTCTTGACGCACCAAGAGTTCGGAATTATCCGAGGCGAGTTGTGACGCTGAAGACGACGCATATCAGACCTGTGAAACCGGAAGAGCGGGAGCTCGCGCGCAAACGTGAAGAACAGGCCACGCTCGAAACCGAATTGGCCGAGCGAGAACTGCGTTCGGCGAATCTTCGCGCTGAACTAGGCGCGTTCGAACGGCGCTATTTGCATTTCGTCGGGCTGCGGTACGCCGAACTCGACGACTTGAAGGCACAGATTGCGGAGCGCCTGGCAAAGGAACAGCCCACGGATGAGCGCCTTCAGCGGCTTGCGAGCATCGCGCGTGCCAGCGCGAACGAAACGAAGTCGAGCGCAGGCGACGACACCACTGAAGAGCCGACCGCTTTCGAATCTTCACCGGAAATGAAACGGCTCTATCGCGAAGTGGCCAAGCGCGTTCATCCGGATCTGACTTCGGACCGCGAAGATCGCGCCAAGCGCCAGCAGTTAATGGCCGAGGCGAATGACGCATACGAGCGCGGAGACGAATCAAAGCTCGTGAAGATTTTGACCGAGTATGAATGCAGCCCGGAAGCCGTACAGGGCGAAGGCGCGGGAGCGGAATTGATCCGGGTGATTCGAAGGATCAGCCAGGCGCGCGGCAGGCTTTCCGAGATCGAAGCGGAGATGCAAGAACTCTTGCGTTCGGATCTTTATCAACTGAAATCGCGAATCGATGAAGCGCAAAAACACGGGCGGGACGTGCTGAAAGAGATGATCGAGAAAGTGGAAGAGCAGATCGCGCAGGCGAACAGGCGGCTAGAGCTTTGAGCACTCATCGGCTATCTGGACGAACATCGGAACGATATTTGTGAAGAACACAAACGCCGAGACGGAACAATCCTGATGGAACCACGCGAAAGATCCGCGACGCGAGCGATCGTTCCCGCCGGCCAGCAAGGGCTGACGGTGCGCTCTGCCGCGCTCGTGGCGCGCGGACTTCGCGACCTGACTAGGGACTCTAACTGGGTCGTCAAAAAAGTATTTGCGGGACACACTTCCTCGATCGCGATTTCCGGCATGGGACATGTGTGCTTCATTTCGCGCCAATTCCAGAGGGGCGGGCAATATCGCACCGGCGATTTCGGGCAGCGCGTGGTCCTCTACGACATGGAAATGAATATTCCCATGATTGCGCTTTCCGTACCGAATGAGATTGCTGTCGGTGCCCAGGATCTGACGGGGGCCTTCGCATGGTCGCCGACCGCGCGTTATTTGGTCGCTGCATGGGGCGGCTGGCAACCGGTGCTGCATTCATTCGATTTGCACGGGAAAATGCTTCTCGGCACGTTTGGGGAATTCGCAATTGTGCCGCGATGCCTGGTGTGGTCGGGTAGGGAAAAATACTTCGTGGAAGCGTGTTCGGGCGGAAAGCAGGCGTCGCTGCGGCTTTGGCGTGTGCGTGACGACGGAATGTCTCCCAAAGGCCCGCTCTCGGGGCAGCCTACGAGCGAACTCGGCGTACCGGGCTGGCTCGAGCGGCAGACTTACGAATCCGAATTCGGCGAAGAAGGCGCGTTCGGGGGGTATGGACGCGCTGTCTTCAGCCCAAATGAAAAGAGTCTGGCCAGCGTGATCGAAATTCACGGAGACTGGGCTGACGATTCCATTGCGCTGCTCGCTGTCCCCACCCTAAAAAAGCAGAATGCGTTCCAGGCGCAGGGGCACATCACCGATCTTTGTTGGACGCACGACGGACGGAAAATTATTTATTGCGCAGCGGGCCAGGCGTATCGCCTGGAAGTCGAGACGATGAATTTCGAGCCGTTGCCGTTTGGCGCAGAATTGTGCGTTTGCCACCCTCATCTTCCGTTGTGCATATGCTACAGCTCATGGCTGAAGAACTCGGCCAAGGGACGTTTGTTTCTGGTGGACCTGCACAGGATGGAAGTATTCGATGAATATGCCGCGGAAGGCGTCGTGGTTTTAAGTTGGAATGGCGACGGCTCAAAAGCGTATGCCGCGACGCAAAACGGAATGGCGTACATTTACGAACCCACGTTACTTTGACCGAACAATGGTGATGCCGCAAAGAAGACCACGGGCTTACACGCTGTGGATCACAAAAGCGCCGCCCGGATTTAAACACCACTAGGCGTCGCTTAATCCGCGCCCTGACGCAAGCGCTCGATCCGAGGCAAATTCCTTAAGCCAGCGGAAGATTAGCGGCAGGGTCGAGCGTGCAGTCTTCATGCTGACCGCTCAAGAAGCGAGGATAGCCGGCAGCGGCAATCATAGCGGCATTGTCGGTGGAAAGCGCGCGGCTTGGAAAAAACACCTTAAACCCCTCGCGCTTTGCATGGGTCTCAAAGGTCACGCGCAATTCGCGATTCGCAGCCACGCCGCCAGAGACAAAAATTGAGCGCACGCCGTTTTGTTGCGCCGCGGCGACTGTGCGTGTCACGAGGTCGTCCACTACGGCGCGTTGGAAGCTGGCCACAAGGTCGAGCGTGGCCGGCGTTGAAAGTTGGCGCAGAGCCTCGGCAGAACGCTCGCCCCGGGCGAGAGCGTGCTCCCTTAGCGCAATTTCCGGTTGAAACTCAGGATGGCTGCGCAGATGGTAGAGCACGGCAGTCTTAATTCCGCTGAAACTGAAATCATAGATATTCCCTTTCATCTTGGGCACGCCAAAGCGAATTGCTTTCGGATCGCCGTGAGCGGCCAATTGATCCACGATTGGGCCGCCGGGATATCCCAGGGCGAGCATCCTGGCGATCTTGTCATAGGCTTCGCCAGCGGCGTCGTCGCGCGTGCCGCCGATGCGTGCATAGGAGAAACGGCGGGCACCGTTGGCGGATTCGGACTCGACACGATAGAGCACGGTGTGGCCGCCGGAAACGATCAGGCAAACGGCGGGCAATGCCGGCGGATTTCCATCATCGGTGGCCTCCAGAAATACGGCGTGGACGTGTCCTTCGAGATGGTTGACCGCGATCAGCGGTTTACCCAGACCGAGCGCGAGAGTTTTCCCGTAGGTTACGCCAACCAGCAGCGCTCCAATCAGGCCGGGACCGCGCGTGACGGCGATCGCGTCGAGATCAGATAAAGAAATTCCAGCCTGCTTTACCGCTTCGCGCACAACCGGAACGATTTGGCGAAGGTGCTCGCGCGAGGCGATCTCCGGTACCACGCCGCCGAAGTCCCGGTGAATCGCAATTTGCGAGGCGATGATATTCGAGAGAATATGCCGGCCGTCCGCGACAACCGCGGCAGCAGTTTCATCGCAGGACGATTCGATGCCCAGAATCAGGTTTTTTTGAACGCTCAAGCGTTTGCCTCGCCGGAAGGTCGCAATCAATATGTTAGCATGGTGCTCGATGGTGGTTGGCCACGTAACTCGCGTGCCGGCGCTGCATCTTAACAACGCGGAATCTTTCATTCATCCGCACATGCACTTTCAAAGGATAAAATAGATTCCGCACGGCTTCCTTCTCCGCTTATGCGATAGGAATAGCCGCCAGAAACGGTGACCATGAGCTCACAACGAAAACGCGTCCGCAAAGCGGTTCTCCCAGTGGCGGGGCTTGGAACCAGGTTTCTTCCGGCCACAAAAGCTCAGCCGAAGGAAATGCTGCCGGTTGTCGATAAGCCGCTGATTCAATACGCGGTGGAAGAATGCATCGCTTCGGGGATCGAAAATATTATTTTCGTCACCGGCCGGCGCAAGAATGCGATCGAGGATCATTTCGACTCCGCGCCGGAGCTGGAACGTTTTCTCGAAGAGCGCGGCAAGCCGCATCAGGCGGAAATGGTTCGGGAAATCAGCGGCGGCTTGCATTTCAGTTACACCCGGCAAAGCGAAGCGCAGGGATTGGGCCACGCCGTATTCTGTGCGCGCGAACTTGTGGGCGACGAACCCTTTGCCGTATTACTGGGCGACGTGATTATGGATGGCGCGGTCCCGGCCACGCGTTCCTTGATGGAAGTGTGGGACGCGACGGGCCAGGGCGCCATCACCGTGGAGGAAGTCGAGCGGGAGCGTCTTCATTTCTACGGCATCATCGCGGCGAGCCCGGGAAATCAGCCGCGCTGGGGAGATCAACTTTTGCGCGTGAACGACCTGGTGGAAAAGCCGCACGCGGATAAAGCTCCGTCGAATCTTGGTGTGACGGGACGTTACGTTCTGCCGCCGGAAATTTTCGATTACCTGGAAAAACTTGAAGCGGGAGCGGGCGGCGAGATTCAGCTTACCGACGCGCTGAAGGAATTGGCGCGCGGGCCTGGACTATGGGCGCACGTTTACGAAGGGAAAACGCACGACGCGGGAGACAAGCTGGGATTCTTGAAGGCTACCGTGGAGTTCGCGCTAAAGAATCCGAAACTCGGCCCGGATTTTCGCGAGTACCTGCGCGGGCTCAAATTATAGCTGCGCAGGATTGGCTACTTCTTTCGTTTAGTTCCCTTTTCCGAAGGCGGTTTCGAATCACTGGACTTAGACTCGGACGATTTAGAGTCGCTCGACTTCGATTCATTTGATTTCGACTCGGCTGATTTTGAGTCATTCGACTTCGATTCGGCGGACTTCCCGTCGGACTTTTCGCCGGAGTTCGATGAGCCGCCGTCGCCGGACTTTTCCCCGGAAGCGGGAGAGGAAGTTTTCTTACCGTAATCCGTCACGTACCAACCTGAGCCTTTGAATTGGATTGCGGCAGCGGAGAGCATACGCTGAGCTTTCGCGCCGCACTTCGGGCACTTCTTGGTTTCCGAGGCGTTATGGCCTTCTATCTTTTCGAACTGATGCCCGCACTTCTCGCACTTATATTCGTATAAAGGCAATGAGGAATTCCCTCCCGCGACAAGCGAATATAAAATAGTAGCATGCTTGCGGCGTCGTGCGGGCGGAACGAAGCGCAATAGGCATGTGCTAGACTGTCGATTCGCCGTTCAACGCAAGTGCAAGACGCGCACATGACGAAAATGAAGTCCAAGGATGCGGGCGCCGGTTGCCTCTACGTGGTCGCCACGCCCATCGGCAACCTCGAAGATATTTCGCTGCGCGCGTTGCGCGTTCTGAAAGAGGCCGACGTGATCGCGTGCGAAGACACGCGCCAAACGATGAAACTTTTGTCGCACTTCGACATTAAAAAAGAGCTGGTGAGCTATCACGAGCACAACGAAATCACCCGCGCGCCGGAACTGGTGATCGAGCTGGAGCAGGGCGCGAAAGTTGCGCTGGTGAGCGACGCGGGAACCCCCTCCATTTCCGATCCGGGGCACAGACTAGTGAGTTTGTGCTTGCGGCATGGAATCGAAGTGGTGCCGGTGCCCGGCGCGTCTGCATTTGTGGCGGCGCTGGCGGCGTCGGGAATGGCCATCGAGGAGTTTACGTTCGTGGGCTTTCTTCCAGCGCGGCCGACGGAGAGGCGCAAAGCGCTGCGCGCGTTGGCCGATGAGCCGCGTACGATTATTTTTTACGAAGCCCCGCACCGGGCGCTCGATACCTTGGAAGACGCGCTCGAAATTCTGGGAAATCGCCCGGCGGTAATTGCGCGCGAGCTGACCAAGGTCTATGAGGAATTTCTGCGCGGCCATCTTGAAGATCTGGTCGCGAACGCCCGCGCGAAAGCGCCGCGCGGAGAAATTACGATCTTAATCGGCCCTTCCGACGGATCGGGACAAACGGTGCTGGTTGGCGACGATGCGAGCCGCGCAATACCGATAGCACGGCGCGTTGACCAAATCGCGAAAGAACGCGGAGTGGACCCTAAGGTTGCGTTGAAGCAGGCGGCACGCGAACGTGGGATTACGCGGCGTGAGGCTTACAAGCAACTCCTCATCACCAGAGACGAGTAAGTGCCTGCAAGGAGCTCCGAAACTCTTCTAATTGATTCCAAATAGTGACACTAATCTGAGGAAGCTGCTGTCGTCCGCGCAAAAAAGGCATCGACGCCGCTGAGAATTTCCGCGGCGTTATGCGCGTGGTGCACGGTGTAACGAAGCTCGGAGCCGTTGCGAACGCCGTGAGTGAAGAGGCTCGCGAATTGTTTCATCTTGCCGACCGCGTCCGGCATTTCCGCAGCGATTAAATTCCGAAAATAGCTGGAGAGCAGGCGATAGCGGTCAAGCTCGGAAGGCTCGTCGTAACGGCCGGTTGCAATGTAATCCGCGATCTGGCTGAAAATCCACGGATTCGACGAAGCCGCGCGACCGATCATGACTGCGTCGCAGCCCGTTTCTTCGATCATGCGGACTGCGTCCTGAGGCGTGTGGATGTCCCCATTGCCAATCACAGGTATGCGCACGGCTTGTTTCACATCGCGAATCACAGACCAATCGGCTGAGCCCGCATAGCCCTGCATGCGCGTTCGCGGGTGAATGGCGATAGCTTCGACGCCGATTTGTTCCGCCATGCGCGCCACTTCCACCGCGACGATATTGTTTTCGTCCCACCCGGAGCGGATTTTAATTGTGAGCGGGATAGTGACGGCGGAGCGAACTGTACGAAGAAGCTTTTCGAGGTGGGGCAAATCGCGCAACAAGCCGGAGCCGCCGCACTTAACGACTTTTTTCACCGGGCAGCCGAGGTTGATGTCAATCTGGTCGAACCCGAGGTCTTGCGTAAGCGCTGCGGCGGAAGCCATCACTTCGGGGTCGGAGCCGAAGATTTGCGCGGCGATGGGGTGCTCGTCTTCTCCGAAATATAAGTAGTGCAGAGTTCGCGCGGAATTTCGCGTCAGGCCTTCGGCGCTGGTGAACTCCGTCATGATCAATCCGCAGCCTCCCAGCGAGCGAATCACTCGGCGAAAGACTGTGTCGGTGACGCCGGCCATGGGCGCGAGAATTGTCGCGGGGCGAATAGCTCGGTCGCGAATTTTAATTTCGAGAGGAAACATGCCGTTTGCCTATGTTATTGAATCGCCGCCCGTGGTCGGAATGCCAGTAGGACCGACGGCGGAAGCAGGCGCCGACGACGTCGTCGTAGGAACTGAATTCACGTTACCGCCGGCGATCGCGGCTGCGAGCGCTCGCGGCTTGGCCTGCGCTCCATCTAGATGAGCCATTAAAGACTCTCTCGAACCACCAAAGAAGCTTTCGATCACTTGCGAGAGCGCCTGTGCGCGCGCGTTCTCCGCGCTTAAATTCGGCCGGTATGTATATGCGCGGCCAATCTTGCGGCGCTCGACCACACCCTTGCGAGCGAGCCGATCCATGATAGTCATAATGGTGGTGTAAGCGCGCGGGCGACGCGTAGCCAGCGCGTCGCGGATTTCGCGGACGGTACCCTCGCCCATGGGCCAAAGCATGTTCATGCAATCGAGTTCCAAGGGCGCGAGATCAAGTACCGCATGGCGCGATGACGGCGTTTTAGCGTCTGTCATTTAGGCGCGCTCATTATCTTTCTTGTTTAATGTGGCAGGCGAGACGAACCCGCCAAAGCTTGTTTGAGGCGAGTTTGTCGTTTGGTTCGCGGACATCGCCGAAGCTTGCGGCTCCTGGCCCGGCTCAGCACTCTCCAGAGGGATGTTCTTGTCTGAGCAGGCGCTCGGGTCGCCGTTCGGGTAAAACTTATCGGCGCGCAACAGCGAACGTCGAAGCGAAGGATTGCGGGCCGTCCAATCGTCGTTCCCTTCCGGAGACTCAAGGGTGGCGCGCACAGCGCCCATTTTCGAATCCATGTCGTCGAGAAAATGCAGGGCTACGGCTTCGCGAGTCTGGGGCAGAGAGGGCGAGCCAAATTCGTAGGAGCCGTGATGACTCAGAATCAAATGCTCGACGAGCACCGCGAGCGGAGCGGGAAAATCCGGAATGGCGCGAATTCTCTCGCGAACCATCGCAGCGCCGATGCTGATGTGGCCGAGCAGACGGCCTTGCGTGGTGTACTCAATGCCGCGGCCGTAACAGAGCTCGTCAATTTTTCCGATGTCATGCAGGATGATGCCGGTGAGGAGCAGATCGGCGTCCAATTCGCGGTAATGCTCGGCAATCGTGCGGCCCAGGCCGATGAGACTCACGATGTGTTCGAGCAAACCGCCAACAAACGCGTGGTGCATAGTCATAGCAGCGGGAGCGCGCTTCAGCTTGGACGCGATTGCCGGGTCGTCGACTATGCTGACGAGCAACCGCTTGAGCCAGGGGTTCTTCATGGCGGCCACGGCGGCGCGCAAGTCGGCGTAAAGCTTCTCGACATCGTATTTCGTGTGGGCCAGGAAGTCGGAGAGGTCGTAATCACGCTCAACGGCGGGAATGATTTGTTCCAGCGTCAATTCCTTTTGGCCGTTGAAGAGTTTTACGCGGCCGCGCACCTGCACCACATCGTCACGCTCAAAGGTGACGGCTATCACGGCAAAGTTGTCCCACATTTTCGCGGAGATTCTGCCGGTGCGGTCAACCAAATCTAGTTCCAGCCAGGATTTTCCGGAGCGAGACGACGTGCGAATTTCTTTTTCACGGACGAGGAAAAGCGAAGTTACTCCCTGCCCGTCCTGCAAATCACAAATGTAGTGGGTTTTCACTGGCCGTTGATCTTGGGCTTCGCCATTTTCTTCTTCTTCTTGGCGTCTGCCGCGTCAGGAGTCGGCGCCACTTCTTGAATCACGCTTGCGCCGGCTACGGCGGCGGTGTCCGTATAACCCGGTTTCACCATTACGTAACTCTGTTCGCGCAGTTGCCCGAGGTATTCGCGCATGGTCGGCAACATCTTCTGCGAGTAAATGCGGTTCATGATCTCGTTTTCCACTTTATCCTGGGGCTGCAACCCGGCTTCAAAATGAGCTTCTACTTGTAAAACTTCGAAGCCTGTCTTGGTCTGGATCACCTCGGTCATCTGGCCTTTATCCATTTTGAAGACAACATCTTCGAGCTGCTTATCGAGTTGCCCCTTCTCGAAGGTGCCCAGTAGTCCCCCATCCGTTGCGGTGCTGCCCTCAGAAAAGTGCTTTGCGATTTCCGTGAACTGCTCGCCCTTTACCACGCGGTTGCGCAGGTCTTCGGCCTTTTTCTCGACCGAAGAAATTTCCTCCGGACTCTTGCCCGCGGTGCTCAAGAAGATCTCATAGAGGACGACCTGTTCCGGGCGGACGAAGTCCTTTTGATGTTCCTCATAATACTTTTTCACATCGTCGCTGGGAATGTTTATGTGTGCGCCAACCTCGCGACGAATCACTTCTTGGGTCAGAAGATTATTGCGGATCTGGGTTTTGAGATCTTCCCAACCCAAGCCTTGCTTCTCCACTTCCTTCTCCATGTCTTCCATGCTCGCGAGATTGTTTTGTTTACGAAGCTCATCCAGGCGTTTGATCAGGTCGGTTTCGACGCTGATGCCCATGTCTTTCGCACGCTCGACGAGGAGCGCTTGGTCGATCAAGTCGCGCAACAGATTCTTCTGCCCCTCTTTGTACATCGCGTCGACTTTGTCCGGCGCACAACCCGGGCACTCGTGCAAGACTTCGTCGTGCATCGATTGGTCCGCTTTCTGCACGTCCGAAAGTGTGATCGCGTCGTTATTCACGCGCGCGACAATTTCTTCGACGACGACACCCTTCGACTGGGCGCGCACACCTAACGGCATGGTCAAGCTTATGCCAAGCAAGCCAAAAGCTATTGCGCAGGCATGCGTCAAAAATGCGTTACAAGTTTTCATAGGACTCGCTCGTAGTTAAATTTTAGCTCTACGCTTGTAGTTGTAGCAATACGTTTCTAGTGGCCCCCGTCGGACCACCCTTTTCACCCTTCCATTCGAACCATAGGACGCCAGACGGATCGAGACGCATTCCCTTGCGCTTACGGATCAATTTGACCAGTTTCTCCGGGCCCAAAGGCGTGTCCTCGTAAAACTTAATGGCAACTTGATCCCCGCGATGGTCCACCGAAGCCACCAGCAACTTCTCAGCGAGCGCTTTCAGCACCGCGTAATCGAGAAGGTTCTCAACCGAGGCCGGCGGAGGTCCGAAGCGGTCGTCAAGCTCACGGCGAACTTCTTCGCGCTCGGCGTCGGAAGTAACACTCGCAATGCGTTTATATATCCGCAGGCGAAGGTTTTCGCTCTCGATGTACTCAGGTGGGATGCGGATTTCCTGTCCGAGGTTGAGTGTGGCGCGACGCTCCACGGCAAGAGCTTCACCTTTTCGTTCGGCGACGGCACGTTCCATCATCTGGCAATACATGTCAAAGCCGACAGCCTCGATGTGGCCGTGCTGTTCGCGGCCAAGCAAATTTCCGGCACCTCGCAGTTCGAGATCCAGGGCAGCGATACGAAAGCCTGCACCCAGATCGCTGAATTCCTTTAGCGCGGCCAGGCGCTGCCGGGCTATAGAAGTGAGCGACTTTTCCGTCGGAACCAGAAGATAGGCGTATGCCCGCTGGTTCGACCGGCCCACTCGGCCACGGAGTTGGTACAGCTCGGATAGACCAAAACAGTCGGCGCGATCGATCACGATTGTATTGGCGCGCGGGATGTCCAACCCATTCTCGATGATGGTGGTGGAGACCAGCACGTCCGCTTCGTCGCGCACAAATTTCAACATCACTTTTTCCAGTTCCGTCTCGCGCATCTGCCCATGACCTACTACGATTCGCGCTTTAGGGACCAACCGCTGAACGAGTGCGGCAAGTGTGGCGATGGATTCCACGCGATTGTGAACGAAAAATACTTGGCCGTCCCGCGCGAGCTCTTCCTCAACCACGTGTTGAATTAGCGTCTCGCTGAATGGCGCGACTGTGGTCTGGATCGCCAGGCGGTCTTTGGGAGGTGTTTCGATTACGCTCATATCGCGCAAACCGACGAGAGACATGTGCAACGTGCGAGGAATCGGCGTAGCCGACATCGTCAGCACGTCTACATTTTTCCGCATCTCTTTCAGCCGCTCTTTGTGCGCGACTCCAAAGCGCTGCTCTTCGTCCACGACCAGCAGACCGAGGTCCTGAAATTTCACGTCTTTCGATAACAGGCGGTGCGTGCCGATCAAAATGTCGACTTTACCTGCTTCCATTTCCTCCAGGACTTTCTTCTGCTCCTTCTCCGTGCGGAATCGGCTGAGCATTTCGACGCGCACGGGAAAAGCCGAGAAGCGGCGCTTGAAGGTTTGAAAATGCTGGAAAGCGAGAACGGTGGTAGGAGCGAGCACCGCGACTTGCTTTGAATCCGCAATAGCTTTGAACGCGGCACGCATGGCGACTTCTGTTTTGCCGTAGCCGACGTCGCCGCAGAGCAAGCGGTCCATGGGGAGCGTAGATTCCATATCGCGCTTTACGTCTTCGATGGCGCGCAACTGGTCGGGAGTCTCATCGAATTCGAACGCGTCTTCAAACTCACGCGTCCAGTTAGAGTCGGGCGGGAATGCGTGGCCGGGGGCGGTTTTTCGCTCGGCGTAAAGTTTTAGAAGCTGATCCGCCATGTCGGTGACGGATTTGCGCACGCGCGTTTTGCGCGCTTCCCAAATTGTGGTGCCCAGACGATCCAGCACCGGCTGCGCGCCACCGAGCGATTGATATTTCTGCACCAGATCGAGCCGAGCGAGCGGAACGTAAAGCTTCGCGTCACCGGCGTAGCGCAATAGCATGAATTCGCCCGTCGCGCCCTCGACCGCGACTTGCCGCAGGCCTTCGAATTGGCCTATGCCGTGATCGATGTGCACCACATAGTCGCCGGGCTTCAGGTCAGAGAAATCGCTGAAGAAACTTGCAGTCTTGGGTCGCGAGCGCGAACGCTGTTGCGAAGATGGCGCGGCAGTCTCGAAAAGATCCGCGTTTCCATACAAAGCAAGCTTCGCGTCAACGAACACGACTCCACCTTCAATCGGAGCCTTGATCAGCACCATCGCGGGACCTGCTGCTCCTGAGCCCTCTTCTGCCAGCCGCGTCACCGTCGTGTTCTCTTCCAACTCGCCCATGCGGTAAGGCAGCTCGAACTCGTGGCAGATGTCGGCGAAGCGCTCGAGTTCACCGGTGCTGGCGGCCGAGACAAGGACGTGTTCGCCTGCGGTGATGCGGCCGCGAACCTCCGCTACAAAAGCGGCGACGTCACCGTGATAACGAGTGGTGGGCTGCGTGCGAAGCGCGCGGTCGGAAGCGCTGCCTTCGCGGGCGACATCCAAGTGTTCGAGCGCGAGCCGCGGCAGGCGCCGTATGGCGTGCAACCATTCCTCGTCACTGAAGAGGTAAGCGCTGGGCGGCTCGGCGAGCGGGTCGTCACTTTCGTCAAATGACTCCTGGAGCTGCTTGCGATACTTCTCCAGACCATCCGTGAGAAGCGAGGGCTCGTCTTCGATTACAAGCGGGTCGGGACCGAGATCGAAAACCGTCGATTTGCGCTCTTCGTGCAACACTTCTCGAAACTCCCATCCGGGATAAAAACCTTCCGGCGGAGAATCGTCTTCACGATACGACGCGGCAGGTACTCTCAACCGGTCGAGGACTTCGCGGTGACGAGGGAATTCCGTGAGCGGCATCAGCGCGGCGCGTTCCATGGGATTCGTTGAACGCTGCGTATTGGGATCGAAGGCGCGGATTGATTCGATGGTATCGCCGAGCAGCTCCACGCGAATCGGTTGCGGTGACTCCGGCGAAAAAATATCAATGATCCCGCCGCGAACGCCGTACTGACCCGGCATTTCGCAGGTGACTTGTCTGTCGTATCCAGCGCTGGAAAGAAATGTGAGGAGGGCTTCGTGCGCGATGGATTGATCGCGCGCGATAGTGAGGGCGAGTTCTCCGTAAAATTCCGGTTCGCGCAAACGCCAGACTGCGGCTTGAATGGGCACAATCAAAAGATCAGCTTCGCCGAGAGCAAACCTCCAGAGCGCGACGGCGCGGTCTTCGGAAATTTCGGCGTGCGGCGAGCGCGACTCGTACGGCAGCACATCGTAAGCGGGCAGAAGCGCGACGCGACGGCCGGGCTTGCCTGTAATTGCACGGTAAAACCAGCGAACCGGCTCGAGAATCATTTCCGCACGCTGATTGGATTCCACAATCAGGATAGTCGGCCGGCCGAGTTGGGATGCGGCGACTGCGGCAACGAACGCCTTTGCCGGATCGATGAGGCCCGCAAGACGCACTTCACCCGCGCTGCGCCGGAGCGCGTCGAGCGCTTCCTCAATTTCGGGCCGCCGCGCGACTCGACTGAGGAGCTCAGAGACCAGAGAGAGAATCATGCGCGAAGTTGTTTGATGCGTTCGATCAGCCGCGAGGTTGAATGGCCGGGCTCGGGCGGAATTTGAATCACCTTTATTTCGGCTGCCTGCGCCGCACCGATTTCCGGCGCAGTGTGTTTACTGGAGCCTGTACGGCGGCCTTGCACCACGGCGTCAGGAGCAAGACGCGCTATAAATTCGTCCGCGCGTTCATCGTTCAAAAGAACCACAAAATCGACAGCCATCAGCGCCTCAAGTATTTCAGCGCGCTCGGCAGCCGGAGTCACAGGCCGGCTCGGGCCTTTTTCTTCACGCGCGCGAGCGTCGCTTTCAACTCCCACGACCAAAATGTCTCCCAACGCCCGCGCCTGTTCGAGCAGGCGAATATGGCCGGGATGCAGCAAGTCGAAAACTCCAATCGCGCAGACGACACGCTTTCCATTGCGTTTCCACTCGCTCCGTTGGAGAATCAACTCACTTTGCGTGACAACCGCCAATTTCCCGCTCCTCTTTCAGAACTGCTGGAAAACCGCAAACAAGTAATTCTATCATGCGCTCCGGAATCGTTGCCGGGCACGCGCCGAGCTCTGCAAAATGAATATCGCTAAGCCAAAATGGTGGGAAACCGCTCTTGCGGTCGCGGGCGTCATTTGCGTGATTCTCGGCACGAGGTGGGTTCGCAGCGGCGAGTTGCCCGAACAGCGAATCGTCCTCGAAGCGGGCGGCTGCCACACGCCGGCCACGATATTGAATCCGCGCATCACCGACGAACCACCGGGCACAGTGATCCTGTTGCATGGATTGGCGGCCAACCGGCGAATCATGATGTATCTGGCTTCGGAATTTGCGGGGCACGGACTGCAAGTCTATGCGCTCGATTTTCCCGGGCACGGCGACAGCGCGGATTCATTTACGTTCGCGAAAGCGGCGGACTGTGCCACGGCGGCGGTCGAATCCTTGAGCCGCGACGGCAAGATCGATACGAAAAAGACAATTCTCGTCGGACATTCGATGGGCGGGGCGACCGCTATCGCAATGTCCGATCGTATTCCCGTGGCCGCCACAATTGCAATTTCGCCCGCACCGATGACTCTGCCAAAACGTATGCCGTCGAACCTTCTCGTCTTCAGTGGACAGTACGAACTGGGTGTGCTGCACCGTGCTGCAGCGGCGCTGTTTCGAGCGGCCGGAGGCAATCGCGCGTCGCCGGAGGATTTCGCGCAGAAGCGGGCTTTCGATTTGCGCTACGTCGTGCATGCGACCCACACCAGCTTGATTACCGACCGCAACGTCGCGCATCAATCCGAGCGTTGGATTATGCAAACTCTGTTCCCGGACATTCCGCCCGAGACGCTGGCGCTGAATCTTGATTTGGCTCCCTATGCGACGGCAAACCGCGGGCGTCACCGGTTAGCGGGAGCAGTCATTGGCCTGATTGGCATCCTGTTTTTGTTTCCCTTTTGCGCCACGCTCGTGGCTTCGCTCTCCGGACAGCCACGCTCAGAGTCGGCTGGAACGCGTCCGCCGTATACACTCTCGCTGTCGGAGGTGGCAGTCGCGGCGCTTGCGGGAGTTCTGCTGCTCATCCTGGGAGTGCCTCTGAAGTTTCTGCACATGTACACCGCGGACTACTTGCTGTCTCTTCTCCTGATCGTCGGAGTGGTTCTGTTGATTCTGAATAGGAGCTACATCAGAGAAGTGTGGCCTCCAAGTCTCTCGAATTTCGTCGCCGCAGCAATTCTTGGATTTGCGACTTTTCTCGCAGTCGGTGGTTGGCTGAATTGGCAACTCGACGACGCATGGCTCAACGCGCCTCGCTGGCTGCGCTTCTGTGGAATCTTGCCGATAGCATACGTCTTCTGCAGCGCGGAAGAATTGGTTCTAGGCCCGGTGGACAGCGGGCGGCGGCGAGCGCTGCGATTCGGAGTATCCCTAATGCTGCGTCTCGAAATCTTTCTCGTGTGTACGCTCGCTTACTACAAGCTCATGAGTGGACAGGTCCTGATTCCATTGCTGTTTGTCTTTCTCGCGGCGTTTTCGATTCTACAGAGGCTCGCCGCCGACGGGGTTCGCAAGCGGACGGGCTCAGCCACGGCGGCCATATTGTTTAGTGCTATACTCGCCGCTTGGTTTGTTGCTTCTGTTTTTCCGCTGACCTGATTGGGACATAATAAAGGGGCCATGAAACAAATCGCCATCGTCGGCGGAGGGCCTGCAGGCGCGTTGTGCGGCGAGCGATTAGCCAGCGCCGGTTTCAAAGTCACTATTTTCGACGAACGGCTCGCGTGGGAAAAGCCGTGCGGCGGCGGGCTCACCCACAAAGCAATCGAAGAGTATCCCTTCCTGTTGGATTCAGCATACCCGAAGAAAATCGTGCGAACCGCCGAGCTGATTTCCAGCCGAGGGCATCGCGCACGATTTGAAATGGACCGGCCGATCGTAATTTACGCGCGAAGAGTGCTGAACGGGCTGTTGCTCGACCGCGCAGTCGCGGCAGGCTGCAGCGCGATCTGTGCGCGTGTCACGAGTGTAAACACGAATGCCAAGCAGGTCCGCCTGATCGCTGGAGGCGAAGAACAGGTTTCAGATTTCGTAGTGCTAGCCGCGGGCGCGCGAAATCAACTGCTTGCGGATAGTACGGCGCTTGGCGCGCAAGATCTTGAAATGACGCTGGGTTATTTTGTTCCCACCGAAGAAGACATTCTAAAAGTGAAATTTCTGAAGGAGTTCGAGGGTTATTTGTGGTCCTTCCCTCGCGCGGACCACTTGTCTGTTGGGATATGCGCGCGCATGGGACAAGCCACCAGCCAGCAATTGAAGCGGCACCTGGATGCATTCGTGGTCGAAGAAAAAATCCCGACTTTCGGCGCGCAATTGTACAGCCACGTGCTGCCTTCTCCGCAGGCTAAAACAATTCGGGGACGAAAAATTGTGGGAAGGAATTGGGCGATGGCGGGTGACGCCGCCGCAACCGTGGATCCGATCACCGGCGAAGGCCTCTACTACGCGTTGCGTTCGGGAGATTTACTGGCACAAGCTCTAACGGAAGGCGCGCCTGAGGAATATCCCGAACGGCTGCGCGCGGCGTTTTCCGCAGACTTGGAATTTGCGGCGAATATCGCAAAGAAAGTGTTCCGCGGAAATTTCGTCGGCGGCGCCATCACGACGCGCATGGTGCAGTTACTGAACTACTCGCCTGCATTTCGCGATCTTGTGCGCGATGTTTTCAGCGGTTCGCAAAGCTATCGCACTTTGAAACGTCGCCTATGGAGCCAATTGGGAATCACAATTGCGGAATTCGCGCACAGCTTCGTTGACCCGCGCAGAATCGCGATGCGATCGGCTCCGGCAGGCGAAAATGAATCCTCTCAATGACGGGTGAAGGCCAAGAGAGTTCCAAATCCTCGCACGAACGGCCGCGCATTGGGCTTGAGGCTGCGGTTGAAAAAGTGATACCTCACGAATGGACTCTCGCTGCTTTCGATCCTCGGCTTCCTCCGGTGCTTTCCACTCCCGCGATGATTGGAATGATGGAAGTCGCCGCGTCACAAGCCGTGCAACCGGAATTGCCGCCCGGCGCGATCACAGTTGGCACACGCATCGAAGTGGACCATCTGAAAGCTGTGCCGGGAGGCACGAAAGTGCGCGCGACCGCCCGCCTGGTGAAATACGAGGGCCGGTTCCTGGTGTTCGACGTCGAGGCGAAGGCGGGAGAGCATGTCCTGGGCCGCGGCCGCGTCTTCCGTGCAATCGTGGAACCGAAAAAATTTACGACCCAGGCTAATTACCGCGGCGGGAAGTGATGGGTCACATCGTCGCTTTTAAAAAGCTCATGCCCGAACAGCGCACTTGATACCACACCTTCACGACACACTGACACGATGCCTCAGTCTTTCTCGTACTGCCGTACAGCTTCTTGAAGCAACTCGGTTAAGAGTGCTTTGTGGTCATCAAAGTCCTTCGGAGTCACAAAGACTCGCAGGTCATCGTTCTTGACATCCGATTCAAGCCCGATATCCTGCAACCGCTTTATCCAGATCTCTGTTGTAGTAAGAGCTTCAAATTTCAACCTCAGAAACGATTTTCGAGGTTTGAATGTGACGAAGTTTCCGGGTCGGACTCCATCATTCAGTCCGATGTAGTATTTGTTGTAACTCGGTTTTCGGGGGACCGTCGCCACTTCATTGATGATCGCTATGCACTTCTCAGCGAGTTCTACCGTGGCAGGACTCGCAAGCGAAACCCAATATGCGCGGTCCGTGGCTTTCTCTTTGAGTTCCGTTGCCTCATCTGTGCGGAGGCTTCTGCTATCGAGAACTTTTACGAAGTTTAGTACCAGTTTGCCGTCGACCTGCAAGGCGTTCACTTGTATCACCACGAATGGCACGGAACCGCTGAAAAGGCTGATGACATTCAGAAACCGGGTTATAACGTCTTCGGCAATCAGCACGGCGCAGTGCTCATATCCCGGCCACTTCCGACGTTCGATGTCCCAATACTCAATCGTTCGTACTAAATGACTCTCATCAGTACTACCAAGCATGAGTTCTACTTCATACCTCTTGTCTCCCGAATCATCTTCGAGCAGCAAGTCAAGTCTGCCCGCCTTCTCCTGTCGCCGCTGCCGCTGAATCATCGTCACGTCGCCCAATCTCAGAATCGTTGGGTCGGTTTCGATATGACGCTCCAACCAGCTTTCGGTGATCCCTGCTTCTCGCAGGCTGATGGGACTTGACTTGGTAAGCTTCGGCCCTTGATCACTCTCTGTAATAACTGGTGATGACATAATGAGTTCTCCTAAAACGCGAGACTATCACAATGGAAGCGCCGCGGTACTCGCGTATTATCGAGGCGCGTGCCTTGAGCGCGAGCGCGGCGGCATGCTAACCTGCCGTAGCCGATTAAGCTCGAGTGGCGGAACTGGCAGACGCGCCGGACTCAAAATCCGGTGGCCGCAAGGCCGTGTGGGTTCGATTCC
>Ga0209330_1000042_pt1 | contig 58901 bp, 55 predicted proteins | sample JacPinW_OM2H0_O3_FD_187969 | JGI IMG/M metagenome (GOLD analysis project Ga0209330, IMG submission 187969) | Forest soil microbial communities from Algoma, Ontario, Canada - Jack Pine, Ontario site 1_JW_OM2H0_O3 (SPAdes) (version 2) | ecosystem: Environmental > Terrestrial > Soil > Boreal... | reverse complement strand
AGCGGAGTGGAGCGGAATCATTCGCGCGGGCGCGAAGATGGTCAACGCAGTGGCGAACAGCGTGGTGCCGAAAATCGCAGTGATTTGCGGCGGCAGTTTTGGCGCGGGCCACTACGCCATGTGCGGCAAAGCTTACGACCCCAGATTCATTTTCGCCTGGCCCACCGCGCGCTATGCCGTCATGGGTGGCGATGCCGCAGCAGGAACGCTGGTCGAAATTAAAATCAAGCAGCTCGAGCGTGAAGGCAAAAAGCTGAGCGACACGGAGAAAAAAGAGCTTTACGAATCCACTCGCGCAACCTACGAGCACCAAACGGATCCGCGCTACGCCGCGGCGCGCCTCTGGGTCGATGCGATTATCGATCCTACACGCACGCGCGAAGCCTTGATCGAAGCGCTGGACTCGGCAGCGCTGAATCCGCACGTCGCGGAGTTCAAAACCGGCGTATTGCAGACTTAAATGGACGAAGAGAATGCGCTTCCGAAACGCGGCGGAGTCACCACGCTGCTCTTTACCGCGCTTCTCGTTTCGCCGTGCTTTTTTGCCTGGGCAAGCTCGTATGTGATTTCACAGGGCGGCGCTGGATCTCATTCGGGAATGTGGTTCATGTATCAGGTGTCGCAATATCTCGCGTATTTGGGACTTGTAGTGGCGGCCGTGCTGACAATCATAAACGGCTCGCAACGCGCGATCTCTCGAGTGTTTGTTTTTCTGATGGCATTCTTAATCGTTAGCGGAATCTCAGCATTGTGGTACGCAACTCACATCTACCGGAGCCCTTGGTACTGACACTATGACAAATGAAGTGACCATCGTTGAATGCCCGCGGGATGCGTGGCAAGGTTTGCGCCAGGTCATCCCGACCGCGGAAAAAATACAGTATCTGAGCCGGCTGATGAAACTCGGCTTCTGCCACATTGATGCGGTGAGTTTCGTTTCGCCGAAGCACGTGCCGCAAATGGCCGACAGCGAAGCCGTTATGCAAGCGCTCAGCGAAGTGAAAACTGGCCCGGGGAAAACTCCGGAAATCATCGGAATTGTGGTGAACGCCCAAGGACTCGAACGCGCACTCGCGACTCCCGGTGTGACTACCGTCGGCTATCCCTACTCAGTCTCCGCGTATTTTCGGCGCGCCAACGCGAACATGTCCAAGGCGGAATCTCGCGAACTGGTGGAAAGATTGCAACGCGACACGAAAGCGGCCGGCAAAAATCTTGTGATTTACATTTCCATGGCATTCGGTAATCCGTACGACGAGCCGTGGGGAGTAGAAATAATCGAAGACACTCTCGTGTGGCTGAAAAATGTCGGAGTGCGCACCGTTTCGCTCGCAGATACCGTCGGCACAGCATCCCCGGAAGAGATAGCGCACCTCTATAGCGCGGTTAGAAAGTCGGCGGCCGGACTCGAAATCGGCGTGCACTTACACAGCCGTCCTGAACACGCTCCGGAAAAAGTTCTCGCAGCGTACGAAGCGGGATGCAGGCGGTTCGACGGTGCGTTGACCGGCCTGGGCGGCTGCCCTTTCGCAGGAGATGAGCTCGTCGGAAATATTCCCACCGAGGCGGTTTTGACGACCTTAGCTGCGCGCGGCGTGTCCACCGGAATTGACACCAAATCGCTAGCCGTAGCTTGCGCCATGACCGAAGAGCTGCGCGAAAAATATGTGCATGTACAGAAAACTCTGCCTTCCATCACTTCGCCGACAGTAAATTGAAACTGAGGCTTTCTTGGAATACAGCACCCTAAAATTCGAGCGCGACGGCGAGATCGCAACGCTAACCCTGAATCGCCCGGAAAAGCGCAACGCGATTTCCACGGCGATGATTGACGAACTCGTCGCCGCTCTCGGCGCTGCGGAAGCCGACAAGGATCTCCGTGTCGTGATTCTCACTGGCGCGGGAAAGGCTTTCTGCTCCGGGATGGACCTCGAAACGCTGCAGGCGCTCGCGAAACAAACACCCGAGCAAAATCTCGCGGACTCTCGCCGCATGGCGAAAATGTTTCACCTTGTTTACAGTTTTCCCAAGCCGCTCATCACCGCGGTAAACGGAGCTGCGATCGCCGGCGGTTGCGGACTCGCCACGCTTTCGGACTTCACTTTGGCCGTCTCTGCTGCGAAATTCGGATACACCGAAGTGCGCATCGGATTTATTCCCGCGCTCGTGTCGGTAATGCTTCGAAGACAAGTCGGCGAAAAACACGCGCGAGATCTTTTGCTCAGTGGCCGCATTATCGACGCAGCCGAGGCGTTTCGATTAGGCCTGGTCACCGAAATCACCTCTCCCGACGGGCTGATGACGCGGGCTCGCGAAGTTGCAAACACACTTATCGAAGCGAGCCCCACAAGCTTGGCGCTTACGAAGCGTTTGCTCCTGCGTTACGACGAAAAGCAACTGCGCGAGGAGCTGGAGTTGGCCACTCAAGAGAACGCGCAGATTCGCGCAACGGAAGATTTTCGCGAAGGTCTGGCGTCGTTCCTCGAAAAGCGCCCGCCTAAGTGGACGGGGCGCTAACTCGTCGATGCTCACGCTCTCTCCAGCACTCTGATACACTTTTCCCTAATGAATGACCATGCCGAAACAACCATTCGCGTTCGCTATGCGGAAACCGACCAAATGGGCGTCGTCTATCACGGCAATTATTTCACTTGGTTCGAGGTCGGCCGCGTGGAGCTTTGCCGCCAGCTCGGCTTCGAGTACAAACGCATGGAGGCTGAAGACGATAGCTTCATCGTCGTCGTAGATGCCCATTGCCGTTACAAGCGCCCTGCGCGATTCGACGATGTTCTGGTGATTCGTACCAAAATCACCGAGGCCAGACGGCGCACGGTTCGATTCGGATATGAGATCGCAGACCAGGCCTCCAGCGAGGTGCTTGCTATCGGAGATACGCTCCACGTGATTTGCGATCGCCTGGGAAGGCCGAAGTCGCTGCCGGAAAAGTATCGCAAGTATTTTTCTCCAAACAACTCATGAAGCCAATCCAAATAGACGGCGACAATTTCACGCTGAAGCAGCTTTACAGCGTGGTGCTCGAAGGGGCGGAAGTCGAACTCGCATCAGCGGCGCGCGAACGCATGAATGCTTCTCGCGCAGTGGTCGAGCGGCTCGCGGCATCGGATGCGGCCGTCTACGGCGTCAACACCGGCTTTGGCAAAATGGCTTCGGTGAGAATTTCGCGCGAACAGATTCGCGCCTTGCAAGTGAACCTGGTTCGCAGCCACGCGTGCGGCGTAGGTGCGCCTTTGAGCGAACACGAAACGCGCGCGATGCTTGCTTTGCGCGCCAATGCCATCGCAAAGGGTTTCTCGGGCGTGCGGCCGATCGTCGCCGAAACGCTTTGCGCTATGTTGAACAAACGTGTGCATCCGGTGATTCCTTCGCAAGGCTCTGTCGGCGCTTCCGGAGATTTGGCGCCGCTCGCGCATCTCGCCCAAGTAGCTATCGGCGAAGGCGAAGCCGTTTTGCAAGGCCGCCGAATGCCGGGCGCGCAGGCCATGCAGAGCACGGGGATTGAGCCGCTCGCGCTGGAAGCAAAAGAAGGCCTCGCGCTGCTGAATGGCACGCAAGGAATGCTGGCGTTGCTTGCTCTGGGACTGCGCGCCGCCGAAATTGCCACCGACACAGCGGATGTGGCGGCTGCGCTGTCGTTAGATGCGCTGCGCGGAAGTCCCACTGCGTTCGACGAGCGAATCGCCCGCGTCCGGCCGTATCCGGGACACGCCGTGACCGCGCAAAACGTAAGGTGCTTGAACCTCGGAAGCGCAATTCGCGAATCCCATCGCGCTCCGGAAAAAGATCCGCGCGTCCAGGATCCCTACAGCCTTCGCTGCACTCCGCAGGTTCACGGAGCTGCGCGCGACGCGTTGGCGCAAGTGCGCGCAACGATCACGGTGGAACTCAACAGCGCTACGGATAATCCGCTCGTTTTTGCCGCGGCCAGCGCGGAGTCCGGCTCCGGCGAAGTAATCAGCGGTGGAAATTTTCATGGCCAGCCTCTCGCAATGGCTGCGGATCAACTGGCGGTCGCGCTTGTAACGCTTGCGGGGATTTCCGAGCGCCGCATCGAGCAGATGACAAATCCGCTAACCAGCCAGCTCCCTGCATTCTTAGTGCGCGACGCCGGACTGAACTCCGGGTTCATGATTTTGCAGGTCGCCGCGGCCGCGCTTGCGAGCGAAATGAAGACGCAAGCCGTTCCGCATTCCGTGGATTCCATTCCCACGTCCGCGAATCAGGAGGACTACGTTTCAATGGGCATGGCCGGCGCGCGCCGAATCGAGCCGATGATGGCAAATTTGCGAAACGTTCTAGCAATCGAATTGCTCAGCGCCTGCCAGGGAATCGATCTGCTTGCGCCGCTTCGCACCGGAGCGGAAGCTCAAAAAGCTCATGACATCGTTAGAAAATTTTCGCCAACAGTAGAAGCGGATCGCTCGCTTGCTCCGGATATCGAAGCTGTGGCGCGCCTCATCGACAAAGGCTCCTTCAGCGCAATTCTGCGTTAACCCAATCGCGGAACTCTTTGCGTGGTTCGATTCTTCGTAGCGCCGGCCTCGCCGGCTCTTTTGATTTTCTTAATCGCTCAGGAAACAACACGCATCATGCCGGGAATGCAAAAGCGTCGCAGCACCACACCGTAGGGGCGCAGCATGCTGCGCCCGCTGTAACGCGGGCAAGATGCGTAGTATTACGCCAAGGCTTCAAACAAGAACGTGCCGAAGCGATAGCCTGCCGCGTACTTGAATGGAGCTTCACCTAACGAGTAATGTCCGCACGGAAGGGAGAGGTTTTCCACTTGCAATTTTTCGCGTCGCGCGGCGTGGAAGAACGACTCGGTATATTCCGGCCAGAATGTGGGGTCGTAGCGTCCGGTAATGGCGAGAATTTTCTTGCTGGTTCCAGCCAGCCTGGAAAGGTACGGAAACGGACTAATGGGCGACCAGTAGCGCCTGATGTCGTCATGCGAAACTTTCGTGCTGAGCGATTCCCACACATTCAAGGTGGTCAAGCCGCTGGCAACCACATCGCCGCAGTATGTTGCCACGTGTAAAAACGCGCCCGCGCGAATCAAGGGTTCGTGACACATGGTGACGAATCCGATCGAAGATCCGATACTCGTCCCTAGAATTCCCAAGCGGTCGTAACCCTGGCTATCGAGCCAGCGCAGAGTGCGCCGCACGTCGAGCACAGCTTGGCGGTTCGCCTGCAGCGTCAGTCCGATATTCGGGCCCACGAGATGATCGCCACGTGGATGATCCGGAATGGCGCGTCGGTCGTGATACGGCAGGCTCATCTTCACCGCCGTGATACCCAGCTGATTGAGCCAGCGGCAAACATTTTGCTGCTCTTCCCAACGCGCGTTCCATTGCGCCAGCACAACTACCGCCGGCCCGGTATGCTTCGCGCGAAAAACCTGTGCGTGCACGCGATTGTTCGCCGGCCATGGAGATTCCACCGCGCTGGTAAACGTCAGAACGTCGTCGGCCAGCAAATAATCGTCGGCCGGCGTGACGGCATACCATTCGTCGCTATGTTCGATCGTGCGATCGACGAACCGGTCCAGAAAGCCGCGCGGGTCCGGCTCTTTCGCGTTGCCGCCGATATGTTCCAGGCCCCATGTGAACGGAAGCGTGCGCCGGTTGGGCTCCTGTGCCCAGCGCATGTGTTCGTACCGCCGTATCTTCTGTTCGAGCCAAGCCATGGTCTGCAAACCATCGAATATAGCGTAGACGTTCAACTCAATCAAATCGCCTTCGAATCGACAGTGATTCGGTTTCCGCTTAGCGTCACTCATGAGATTGGCGGTTAATTTGCAGGGTCGGACAGCGAGCGAGGCGGAGACAACGGGCCTTATTCTCCAAAACAACGGTGCGAAGTTATGTATGTCAAATAACTTGCAGGGAATTACACTACCAGCATACATGGTGCGAAAGGCGGCAACACTTATGAGCTTTGTCCTCTTTTGGCCACATGTGTTGCCCGCTCAACACGACTCTCCTTCCGCTCAAGAAGTCGAGGAGTTCGCACGGCGTGCACGAACGGAGGCAAATGTCGGAAAACAAGTCTCTGTTCCCGATTCGATTTTTTATGAGTTAAAAGAGAAAGATTCTGACGATTCACCGTGCACCGTCGAAACTCGGGATGGACTTGAAACTCATCAGATCTTGTTGAGATCCGGTTTGATAGGCGGTTTGGCCATTCAAGGTCATGGTGGTGAGTGCCTTTGCAGTCCAACGGGAAATTGTGACTTTTGGATTTACCAGTTGAAGAAAGGGAAATATCGATTGGTTTTGGAGACCAACGTCCAAGTTTTCGGATTTCTTAAATCGCGCACAAAAGGTCTCCCGGACTTGGTTACCTGGTCGCACGCATCGGCCTTCGACAGCGAAGCGCAATTGTTTAGGTTCGACGGAGACCAATACATACGGTCTGGCGCCTGGGAGGAGGAATCGGAGTATCCCGGCGAGAACGGTGAAATGGTGAGACCGGATCGGCCTCGGATTACGTCGCATTTTTTAGCCGGCGATACAATCCCCCAATAGAACCTCTGCATACTCGCGATCGAACAGAGTTCAAGCTACTCGGTAGAGTCCAAGGAAAGTCAGGTACCGCAAGAAAATGTTAGCAGTCGGGCACGATGCGAATGGCGCAGCTTGAGAGAGCGCGCTGGATATGGCAAATTCGAGAGGTGCCCCCTGAACTCTTCATCGCTATTTTTGTTTTCCTATTCGGCCTGATCATCGGCAGCTTTCTGAACGTCTGCATCCTGCGCATACCCGGCGGAAAATCGATTGTGATGCCAGCGTCGGCTTGCCCAAAATGCGCCGCGCCGATTCGCCCGTACGACAACATTCCGGTCATCAGCTACGTGATCCTGGGTGGAAAATGCCGCGCGTGCAAGACGCCCATTTCGGCGATGTATCCTCTGGTTGAATTGCTCACCGGCATTCTTTTCTTGGCCTGTTATCTGGTGTTCGGTTTAACCGTCGAAACGCTGAAATGGGCTGTATTCTCTGCAATTATGATCGTTCTGGTTTTCACCGACTTCCGTGAACGCCTTCTTCCGGACCTCGTGAACTATACCGGCCTCGCGCTCGGCCTTGCCCTCAGCTTTTTCACCAAGCCGACGGATGGCACCGCGCTTTGGGTCGCAAATCACATATTCGACTTCCCTCCCCCGGCTCCGGTGCTTTCCTTCGCCGACGCGATTCTCGGCGCAGCGTTCGGAAGCGGTTTGCTTTGGCTGGTTTCGGAAGCCTATTTTCGGCTGCGCGGACGCGAAGGCATGGGCCTTGGCGACGTGAAAATGATGTTGATGGCTGGAGCCTTCTTGGGAACGAAACGTACGCTGCTCACAATCCTGGCTGGCTCGTTGCTGGGGAGCGTTTTGGGTGTAGCCATAATTCTGGCGCGGCGCAAGGAAGCTGACTACGAGTTGCCGTTTGGAACATTTTTGGGGATGGCGGCATTGTTGGTGGTATTTTTCGGCACGCCGGTCGTAAACTGGTATCAGTCATTGCTGATGGTACGATAGACATGAATACGTTCTCGATACTCGCGCTCCTTCCCAAACGTCCTGCGCTCCCAGGGCCTCTGCCATTCAATATCGGATACGCCGCGGCGTTGCTCGTAGCGCTTCTACTGGGCGTTGTGGCGCTTTTCTATGCCATGCGCAAGATGCTGCACGAAGGTTCACGCGTTCAGAGCGGCGATTGGGCCAGCCCGAATCCCGACACCGCGAACGCTTCGGCGTTCATGGCTGCATCGATGCAGGGCGTCATTGAAAAATTGCGCGCGCAGGAAAAAGAGCTTGCCCGCCTGCATTTGCTGGCTCAGGAACGCGCACAGGAATCCGAACGTCTGACGGAAGAAGTCACACGCAACATGCCCACCGGCTTGCTTCTGGTGAACGCCACCGGCGCGATCAGCTCCACCAACCCTGCTGCCGAGGAGGCGCTGGGCATCCGAACTTTGCGCTATCGCTCTTACCAGGAAATACTCGGTGGCGATTCCGATCTCACCAGAATGCTTACAGCTTGTTTGCGCGACGCTAAGACCATTCAGCGCGGCGAAGTGGAACACATGACCGCCGACGGCGAAGTCCGCCGCTTGGGCGTCACGATTTCTCCCATCTACCGCAACGTGCGAACGGTCGCGCGCGCCAACGCAGATCCGTCCCTTACGCTCGCACCCGACATGAAAGTGAGCGGAGCTCTCTGCCTTATGAGCGATTTGACCGAACTCACCGCGCTACAAAAACAAATGAGGTGGAAAGAGAATCTCGCGGCGTTGGGAGAAATGTCCGCCGGCATCGCGCATGAGTTCAAGAACTCGCTGGCGACGATCTCAGGCTACGCGCAGATGATTCGCAGCGAAACCAAGCCCAGTGAAACGCAAGAGTCGGCCGAGCGCATTCTGGATCAGACGCGCGCCCTGACTCACGTGGTCACGGAATTTCTGCGTTTCGCCAAGCCGCTCGAAATTTGCTACGAGTCAGTCCCCATGCAGATGCTCGTCGAAAAAGTTGCCGAAGAACTGCACGAAACGATGCCGGAATGCGCGGTGCAATTTGAAGGAACGTTTCAAGACCTTCCCGGCGATGAGGCACTTATTCGCCAGGCTCTGCTGAATCTGGCGCGAAACGGCGCACAGGCAGCAAAGGAATCCGCGAAGGTTCCTTGCGTCACGATTTCCGGCACAATCGAAGATCTCGGCGGCCAAAAATGGCAGCGAATCTGCGTCGCAGACAACGGCCCGGGAATACCAGCCACAGATTTGCCCAAGATTTTTCTGCCGTTCTACACAACCAAGTCTGAAGGCACCGGTTTGGGGCTGGCCGTAGTTCAGAAAGTAGCGCTGCAACACGCCGGAAGCATCGAAGCGCGCAACCGGCCGGACGGCGGAGCTGAGTTTTTGCTATGGTTACCTTTGCGGCAGGAGCCTACACCATCCCCGATTGCCTCCCGGGCAGCTCGCATCTAAACTTGTAACAGACATATTCAGGCAGAAATGCCTCTCAGGAGGCCACAGCCATGCGGAAACATCTTCACCTTGGCTTCGCAGCAGCACTCGTGTTGTTCGTGCCCGCGAGCGGATTCGCTTATCAACAAAATCAGTCGCAGCAGAACCAGCAGCAAAGTGCTGCGCCATCGACGTCTCAGGCGCAGCCCGCTGCGCAAGCCTCACAGGCTCCTCCGGCGCAACAAGATCCGTTGGTGGCTGCAGCGCGCCGCGCCCGTGAAGAAAAAAAAGACCAGTCCAAGCCTGCGAAAGTTTTTACCAACGAGAATCTGCCGACCACCGGCGGAATTTCGTCAGTCGGTGAAGCTGCATCAGGAAATGGCGACGGCAAAGACCATGCCGCAGACGCGCCCGCCGGCACTGACGAAAAAGCATGGCGAACCAAATTCACCCAACTGCGCCACAAGCTCGAGCAGGATCAGCAGAACTTGGACGTGATGCAGCGCGAGCTAGGCCAACTTGACATCCAGTATTACAACAACCCGGTAAAAGCCATGCAGCAGGATTTGACGCGCGAAGACATCAACAAAAAGACCAGCGACATCGAAGCCAAGAAACAGCAAATCGAAGCGGATAAGCAGGCCATCTCCGATGCCGAAGATGATTTGCGCAAAGCGGGCGGCGACCCCGGCTGGGCGCGTTAAGACGTTCTGCTGATGGAGCCCGTACTCCTTGTCGAAGACAAAGCCGAGTTGCGGGCGATGCTGCGCAAGGCCCTCGAACGCAACGGCTACACGGTGGAAGAAGCCCCCGACGGAAATACCGCAATCGACAAAATTCGAAGCCGCCGTTACCTTCTGATTCTTTCCGATCTGAAACTCCCCGGAAATTCCGGCCTGGATGTTCTCCGCGAATCGCGGCGCGTCGAGCCTACTCTTCCGGTAATTCTGATGACTGCTTACGGCTCGGTGGAAGAAGCTGTCACCGCCATGAAAGACGGCGCGTTCGATTTCATTCAGAAACCCGTGGATCTGGATCACTTGAAGCTGTTGCTCGAACGAGCCGCGCGGCAACAGGAACTATTGCGCGAGAATCTGCTCCTCCGCGAAGAATACGCGCTGCGCTACGGTTTTCCTCGAATCGTAGGGGAACATCCTTCCATGAAGGACGCGAGCCAGATGACGCAACGAGTTGCTGCAACGGACTCGACAGTCCTTCTGCTCGGCGAAAGCGGAACTGGCAAAGAACTCTTCGCTCGCGCCGTCCACCACCTGAGTCCGCGCGCCGATCACCCATTTGTAGCGTTGAATTGCGCCGCGATCCCCGAAGGGTTGGTCGAAAACGAATTGTTCGGCCACGAACGTGGCGCCTACACCGGCGCGGGCGCGCGCAAAATCGGCAAGCTCGAGCTGGCGCACCGCGGAACGTTGTTCCTCGACGAAATCGGCGAGCTTCCCCTGGCTATTCAGAGCAAGCTGTTGCGCATACTGGAAGAAAAGCGGTTCGAGCGCGTAGGCGGAACGCAGGAAATCGAAGTGAATGTGCGCATCTTAACTGCCACAAACAAAGACCTGCATGCAGCCGTCGCCGACAAAACGTTTCGCGAAGACCTTTATTTCAGAATTTCCGCTGTGCCGATCACCATTCCGCCGCTGCGCGAACGCGGTGACGACGTTTTTCTTCTGGCCGAGCATTTTCTGGAGCGCTTCCGGCGCGAGTTTCGCAAACCCGATTTGAAATTCTCGAAGGAGACGCGCGCGCGTCTGGTGACGTATGCGTGGCCCGGCAATGTACGCGAGCTCCAAAACGCCATCGAACGCGCTGCGATTCTAGCAAACGGTCCCGAAATCGACGCGAGCGCCCTGCAATTGCCCGCCGCCAAGCCCTCCCGCGAAGAGCTGCCGAGCGGAATGCTCGAAGAGAAATTCATATGGGCCGGGCCGCTCGAAGAAGTCTCGCAGCGCGCTGTCGCGCACGTGGAACGCTTCAAAATTCAGAATGCTTTGCGCGAATCAAAGTGGAATAAAACCCGCGCCGCCGAAAAACTGGGAGTTTCCTACAAGACTCTTCTGCACAAAATTCGCGCGTTAGGCCTGGAGAATTAGCCGGTATTTAGACGGCCGGCTCTTTTTACTTCTCTGAAACCTGTTCGGGTAGGCGAGCGGAATGCAAGACAACGCTGCCGAAATTCCAGGAATAAATCTTCACATCGACGAATCCTACTCTTTTCATCATCGCAGCCAGATCGGTGCGGTTTGGAAATTTCGCCACCGACCCCGGTAAATATCTATACGCGTCTTTGCTTCCGGAAATTATGCCACCGACGTTGGGCAGCACATGGCGGAAATAAAAGCGAAACATCGCAGACATGAGTCCGCCCTTAGGTTCGGAGAATTCCAAAATACCCACTTGCGCATTCTCTTTCATCACACGCGCAATTTCCCGCAGCCCGTTCTCATAATTCGCCAAGTTGCGAAAACCAAACGCCGTCGTCACCAGATCGAAGCAAGCGTCTGGAAATGGCAGCCGCAAAGCGTCCGACGCGACAAACGCCGCCCTCCGATGATGCTTGCGGCCTTTCACTTTCGCGCGCTCGAGCATGGGCTCCGCAAAGTCGCTGCCAACTAATGGGATGCGATACGCTCCGCGGTCACGCATCGCCTTCAATCGCACGCGCTCCATCGCGAACGTCAAATCCCCTGTTCCGCAGCAGAGATCGAGAACCCGAGCGTCCGTGCGCCGGAGAATTCTCTGAAATTTGCTTGCCGCTCGCCGCCGCCAGATACGATCGACCGACAAGGACAGCAAATGATTCAGGAAGTCGTAACGCGGCGCGATCCGGCTGAACATTCTCCGCACATGCGCGGAAGCCTCGCGTTCGCTGCGAGCGCCTTTCGGGCGCGAACCCGGCGCCTGCGGAGGAAATATCGGCGTGGTCATTATCGGCATGCGTTCGTCAACCTCTGGCCCTCGCGTCTATTTCAGGCAATTCCGAAATTGTGCGCGCAATCAGTTTCCACGGAAGCCGCACGCCGCGCTGCACTTTCCCAATTGCCCGCGGCAGAACCCAGCGAACTTCCCCAGCGCGAGCTTTTTTATCGCCTGCCAAAATCGGGCGCAATTGCTCACCGCGAATCTTGCCGAGTGATGGCAGCGGTCCGACACTCGCCACCAGCCTGATGATACGCGTGGCAACCGATTCCGGCACGCGTCCTGTAGCAAGACCCAGCAGCGTCGCCGCGTACATTCCCCAGGCGATTGCTTCGCCGTGCAGAAAACGCCGGTAGCCAGTGGCAGCTTCCAGAGCGTGTCCGATCGTGTGGCCGAAATTCAGAATCTCGCGAAGCCCACTCTCACGTTCGTCTCGCGCGACGACGTCCGCCTTAATCCGAATGCATCGCGGAATCACCCACGACAGCGCGGCTGTATCGCGACGCAGCAGCGCCAGTATGTGCCGCTCGAGAAACCTGAAGAGCTCTATATCTGCAATCGCGCCATATTTAATCACTTCGTACAAGCCCGATCGATATTCCCGGTGCGGCAAAGTTGCGAGCGTATCGAGGTCAGCAATCACCGCCCTCGGCGAATAAAACGCGCCCACGAGGTTTTTCCCGCCAGGCAGGTTAACGCCAGTCTTCCCGCCCACGGAGCTGTCCACTTGCGCGACGAGAGTTGTGGGGATTTGCACCAGCCTCACGCCGCGCAGATAACTCGCCGCTGTAAATCCCGCCACGTCGCCGACTACGCCGCCGCCTACTGCGACGATGACAGCTCGCCGGTCTGCTCCAGCCCGGCTGAGCGCGCGACACAACAGCTCTACAGTCGCAAGATTTTTCGCCGCCTCGCTATCATCGAAAAGAAAAGTTCGGTTCGTGCGCACTGCCGGGATCCGTTTCGCCAGCGTGCGCCCCCAGTTTGTCCACACGTTCGGTGACGAAAGCACGAAGGTGCCGGTCGAATCGCCCAGCCCCTTAATCACAGACTCCGCGCGTGCCAGTGCGCCGTGCGAACAGTGCACGCCATATGCGCCTTGAGAAGATGACACGCGGATAATTGCCATTCGAATAAAAGCAAGTATAGACTGCAGCTCGATGTGGCTTACAGTGCCGCAAGTTTACACTCGTAATAATGTTCAGCGAAATTTATTCTGAAGCTCAGCCACGGATTCCAGGATCACGTGACCCACAATGGCCAGACTCCGCGGGCTCACCTTGTCGAGCGTATCCTGATCGGTGTGCCAGTATTTCGGCTGCTGATAACCTTCGTAATCGATGATGTCAATCGCCGGCATGCCGTGCGCTAGAAACGGTTGGTGATCGTCCGAAATATCCGTTTCACGCGCGATAAAAATATCCTGATAGCCCAGGCGTGCCGCCGTTTTCCATACAAGATCGGTAAGCCATCGCGTTGAATTTTCAGAGTTCTGGCGCGGGATTAGCAGGCCGTACTGCCCAATCATGTCTGCGAGGATTACCGCTTTCACGCGCTTTAAGTCTCCCGAAACAGCAAGACTCGCCGAAAGTTGGCGGCTTCCGTAAGTGTGATCGTTGTTTCTGTCCCAGTTGATAATTGCTTCTTCGCCGTCCAGAAAAGCTATCCAAACCGCATTTGGCTGTTTCTTGCCGCACAGAAGGCGCGCCTCTTCGAGCATAACTCCGGTGGACGAAGCGCTATCCTCCGCTCCCACAAAATTGGGAACGCTTCCCAACGAATCGTAATGTGTAAGCAGCAGAATAATTCCCTGCCCTGTTCCGGGTGTCTTCGCGATGATGTTCTTCATTGCCATAAGTCCCGTCGGAGTGGACGCGTGAAAGTCATCTTCGTCCACCGCGCACCCGAAGCTTTGCAGTTGCGCGCGAATGTAATCCTGGACATGATGAATGCCTTCCGACTCGGGCGGACGTGGTCCAAAACTCACAATTTTCGCTACTTGATCGTAAGCCTTCGCTCCATCGAAACCTCCGGTTTGAGAAGCCGGCGGAGCCGATTCAGTAGGCTTCACCGGCGCGGCGTTGGTTTGGGCCGCCGACGACTGAGACGCCGGTGCGGCGCTTGCCGATGCTTCTGACCGGGAGCTATCGTGGTTGCACGCCGCAACACCGAGCGCGGCTGAGATCACCGCACCGGCGAACACGAATTCAATGCGCGACTTCAGCATCTACCGCGCCTCCTAAGTGGCCGCATCCGCAGCCTGTTTGCGCTTCAGCACGACGTAAGAGACCAACACGCCGATAAAATAGAGCAAGATCATCGGCGCCATAAACACCAGCATGGTTGTGGCATCCGGCGTGGGCGTGACGATCGCAGCTACAACCGTGATGATCACCATCGCGTACCTGAAGTTCTTCAGTAGAAATTTCGGCGTAACGATTCCGAACAACGAAAGGATAAAAATAAGCACCGGCAATTCGAAAACTATCCCTAGGCCCAGCAGAATCATCAGTGTCAAATCAAAATATTCGTTGATGCTGATCAGCGGCTTGATCGGCCCTTCATTCGCGAAACCGATCAGGAATTTCAGCGTCGTCGGCAGCATGATGAAATAGCCGAATGCCAGTCCGCACAAAAAAAGAAACATCGAAGAAACTATAAATCCTGCCACTGCGTTACGCTCGTGTTTGAAAAGCCCCGGCGCAACAAACAGCCAGACCTGGTAAAGCACGTAAGGCATCGCGATCGCTATACCCAGATACAGTCCCAGATTAATTACCAGACTGACGTATCCTGCGGGGCTTGTGTAGTAAAGATTGTCCTCGAGGCCTGCGGAACGCAGCGCCATGTGCATGGGCTGCACCACGAACGCGATGAAATGCTTCGAAAGCAGCAGCCCGACTCCGGTACACAGCACGATGGCAACCGCCGCGTGGATCAGCCTCCGTCGAAGTTCGATCAGATGATCGAAGAACGACATCCTTCCACCCGAATCCGCATCGGCGGTCGAGCCGGCAACATCGGCTGGTGCTATCAGGTTGGGATCGAGCTCAGCTTCCGCCATCGCTCCCCTTCTCGTGGCCAGGCTCGGATGCGCCAGCCGCGCTCGCCTGTTCCGGGTGCGCACCCGTTCCCTGCTCGGTCTGACCGCCAGCTGAGGCTGAGGAGGGGTTGACGAAAGGCTCTTGTGTTGGCTTAGCCGCGGCGTCCGGCTGAACTTGCATCGTGTCCGCCTGCGTCGCTCCGGATGTTTCAGCCGAAGAGTCTGTGGAAGCTGCGGGGGTTTCTCCAGAAGAAGCTGGCGCTACTGTCCAACCGTGCGGCGCGTCACTCGGCACTGTTCCGGGCATGACAGCGGAATCGGTCTTAGGCGGAGCAATGGTGTTCTGCTTGGCTGGAGCGACCGTTGTGCCGGGAACGGGAGGCGTCTGCCGCTTACTGGCTTCGCGCTCGATGTCCCGAAGATGATCCTGAAACGTGTTCTGCAAGTCTCCCGTGGCGCGCCGGAAATCTCCCATAATCTTCCCCAGATTCCTCGCAAGTTCCGGCAATTTTTCCGGCCCGAACACCACCAGAACTACAACGAAGATTATGACCAGGTGTGGAATGCTGAACATTTGGGGTTATGCGCGCCGCTTCGCCTCGCGGTAGTAGCTTATACCGAACCGCAGCCTTCTAAACGCCGTTCTTGCGTATTATTGTTGCATATTAGAAGAGGGGCGAGGACCTGTCAAACCATCGTAGTTAGGGCGGCGAAGACCTTTTGAGTTCTCGCGATTTCCCATGTTAAAATTAGCGAGAATTAACTGGAGGTGTGCCATGCAAATCGAAGAGCAGTTCAATCAATCCTCCTTTCAAGCGCACGAGTAAACGCCGCAAAGGATATCCCTCCGAAACCCACGTTAAGCGAGGTCGCCGTATAGTTCACGGTGATAAGGAATTACTCGAAAAGTTGGGTCGCAACGATTTGTGTCCTTGCGGTTCCAGGCGGAGGTTTCAAAAAGTGCTGTATGCCGTCGGGACGATTTGACGGTAGCCAACGCAACCACTTTTTTCCGAGAATAGAACGTAGGCAGGACAACTTCGCGTTGCCCTGTCTGGCTCTTCTCTTGCGATGCGATGGGAATGCGCTTTACTTGCCCTTGATCGAGAGCAACTCAACTTCGAAAACAAGGGTAGCGCCGGGCCCAATGTCTCCCCCCGCGCCGCGCTGGCCGTAAGCGAGGTCCGGCGGAATAAAGAGTTGCCACTTCGACCCAACGGGCATCAGTTGGAGAGCCTCCGTCCATCCCCTAATCACGCCGCTTACTGGAAACGTCGCTGGGCCGCCGTGTCTCGACGAAGCGTCGAATTCCTTGCCGTTAATCAGCGTGCCTTTGTAGTTGCAGACGACGGAATCGGCCGCTGTCGGCTTCGCTCCTGTCCCGGCCGTCAAAATCTTGTATTGCAGTCCGCTGGGCAGCGTGACGACGCCGTCTTTTGTCTTGTTGGCTGCCAAAAATGCGTCGCCTTCTTTCTTGTTCGTGTCCCCGGCTTGAGCCATCTTTGCCTCCTGATTTTTCTGCATATTCATCTTGAAGGCCGCCATCACAGCCTTCACTTCATCGTCAGTCAACAAAACCTTGCCGCCAGCCAGTTCATCCTTGATCCCGCGTACCAGGATGGCCAGTTCAACATCCACACCATCATTCTGTAAGCTTTTTCCGACGCTCAGCCCCAGAGCGTAGTTAGTTTTGTCCTTTTCCGTTTTAAGCACCAGCGGAGTCGCAGTTTTCGCCGCTGCCGCATGATGAGTTGCCGCCGTGCCCGTCGGTGGCTTCGTCGCGGGTGCTTGCGATGCGGACGACGCTGGCGGCGGAGTAGACGCCGGGGTCTGCTGCGCGGTGGCGTTCCCAGCCAGCATCATGGCCGCCCCAAATATAATTACAGCCATAGTGAGTAGTTTTTTCATGCGGATATTCTCGCATTGCCGCGAACAATCCGCAAATCGCTTCGCGTTTCTTGAAAAAACTGGCACGTTTAATCGGCCAACTAGCGAGGAAAGCTAACGACGTTGAGAGGAGTGTTTTTCGTCTTGCTCAGTAGTTCCGGAAGCCGCGAAGTTTCTGGAAAATACCTCGACGAACTGACGAAACCCAAATCTCTTTGCGAGAACGGTGAATACAAGCCCCTGCCACATAGCCACGAGCCAACTTCTCATGGACAGAAATAAGTGAAATTTTTCCATGTGATTTAGCGGAACCAGCCGGAATCCGCTCCAGCCTTGCGCCCTTCTTCTGCCAACGCTTCCAGCTGGTCTTGCAGCTTCGCTTTTTGACCTTCAATCTGCTTGATCTGGGCGTTGCGGTCCTCGACATAAATCACGCCCGCCTGAACGCCGCTCATGGGATCGACAGTCACAGCGCCTTTCGCTTTGATGTCTTCCTCGATTCCAGCGATTTGCCTGTCCAGGCCGGCCATTTGATCTCGTATCGCTTGCGCTCTGCCGCGCCAATACTGTTCGTCACTTTTTCCAGCCGCTGGAGCGCCAGAATTGGCGTTCGAATCTCCTGAACTTGACGAAGCATCTCCGTTGCTCCCCGGCCCCACGGAAGAAACTCCACGGCCCGACAGCCCTGCCAACTTTTCCTCGGTGTAAACTTTCCCGGTTGCAGATTTTGTTTTTTGCGCTTTCGCCTTGCGCGCAGCTTCTGCTAACGATTCCTCCGGCGGCGCGGATTGGTCCTGCATTTGCGGCTCGGATTGAGAACTCGCCTGCCCCTTCGTCTGTGCGGGACTCTGTGAGGAACTCGGCGCGGAACTCTGTCCAGCAGCCTGCGGCGGCGTTGAAGAAGATCCTGCTTGCGACTGGCCGCTCACGACCAGCGCGAGGCTCATCGCCAGCAGCGCTAAACCGACAGCCGTTGAAGTAGCGGCTAATAATCGAACGCTCCGCATTTCGCGTACGTTCTCGCCGGCCAGCTTCCCTTTCGTTGACACACAATTCTCGCGCACGTCGCTCACGGTTGTCTCCACACTGGACGCTTAAGCTCTTAAATCAACGGTATGTCCTCCTCCTCATGTCGTCAACGAGCTTCCCCGCGCGGGTCTCTTTCGCGTTACCTGTACGAACGACCGGGTAGAGCCTTTCTTTCACCACGGGCCCACGCTTCGGGTTCGCACACCTTCTTGCTTTCCGAGGAAACTAGTTGTCGTTATACTCTGCCCGTGAATAGGCGCAAACTCGACCGGTTCCGCGAGTAACCTGATATGACCCAAGAAAAGCTTCGCGTCCACTTTAGCGATTATCTGAGCAATGCCGAGGTCGTCGTCTATACCATCCTCGCCATATTGCTTTTTATAACCGCGCTGGCCACCATCGCAAACGCCGGCAAAATGCTTTGGGACGGCATCGCTCACTGGAGCATCGCCACTCAAACGCTTGTCGTGCTCGATCAACTCCTCGTTGTCCTTATGTTGGTCGAGATTCTGCACACCGTGCGCATTTCCATCCACTCGCATATTTTAGTTACCGAACCGTTCCTCGTAGTGGGTCTAATCGCCTCCATTCGGCGCATCCTGGTGATCACGCTGGAAGCGGCCACGCTCACAAAAGGTGGAACATGGTCCGCCGAAGGCGCCAGCATATTTCGAGCCAGCATGTACGAGTTGGGACTGCTCGGATTCCTCATTTTGGTTTTGGTAACGTCCATCGCGCTTCTCCGCCGCTACGCCCCCTCGCCGAAAACGCTCTAAAGCCAAGTAGACACCGTGCGGTTGAAGGCTCGGCCGCTCGGCCGCTCGCCCGTTCACTCTGGAAGAATATCTATTCCCCATGGTGCCGGGCTGGCTTTCGCTACGCAGATTCACCCAGCATTGCATATACTGACAGCGGTGAGTGTAAGTTAACGGCCAGCTTGGAAGCGAAAACGGAAATCGGAGTTATCAGCGGGAAAATGAAATGTCAGCACGAACTTTTCTCGGTGACGTAGTTCGCAGCATTCTCGGAAAGGGAATGTATCAGCGTCTGCGCTACGGCTTGCTGCCTCAAAACAGTTTCTTGTGGAACTCCCACGGCATCATTCACATCGGCGCGAATTTAGGACAGGAGCGCGATCTCTATGCTGCGTTCGGCGTTGACGTCGTGTGGATTGAACCCATTCCCCAGGTTTTTGAAGCGCTCCGCCTTAACATCGCCGAATTTCCGAAGCAGCGCGCGTATAAATATTTGGCTGCGGATGATGACGAGAAGGAATACCACCTTCACATCGCAAACAATGACGGCGCTTCTTCATCCATCCTCGGTCTTGCTAAACACACCGAGATGTATCCTCAGGTAGCCTACCAGGGCGCCATAACCGTCCGAAGCAAGACCTTGAGCTCAATTCTGGCGGCGGAGCAAATTGATATTCAACGCTTTGACGCCATGGTCCTCGATACGCAAGGTTCTGAGTTGAAGATTTTGCGGGGCGCCGCAAACCTTCTCTCAAAATTCAAGTTTGTGAAGGTCGAGGTTCCGGACTTCGAGTCCTACAAGGATTGCTGCCAGATCGACGAACTCTCAGGCTTCATGTCGTCAAACGGATTCCGCGAACACAATCGCCACACCATCAGTCACACGCCCGGCGTCGGAACGTACTTCGATGTTGTCTACGAGCGAAACGCCTGAAGGCGCGAACAGGATGGAAGGGTTTGCGCGACAGCTGTTCTGTTCGGACAGACCAAACTCTTGAGCAGCTGCCGCACAAAGTGTTTTTCGCGTGGTTTTTTATTGAACAGGACAGTCTGGACAAGGTGCCGCGCCACAAACAACGTAGCCGCCACAAGGACAGACATGACAGCCGCGCGGAATGGCGTGCGTCTGGATGGCAAACAACGACACGCCTGCTCCCAGAATCACGAGTACCGCGAGGTTCCTGAGCGAACGAACTATCTTAGTTCCCATTTTTTCTCCTTTCGATCGCAAATCAACGCAACATCTTTGCCTTACGAGCTGAGCTCGAATTATCGATTTAGTGGACGCCGCACGGTTTCTCGCTGTCACAATTCGCGGAAACTGTCGCTGTGCCGGCGGGCGTCTGTTTCGGGACTTGCAGCGTGTCGAGCATTTGTTGCTGTTCGTGCTCAGTCAATTCACCCACCCAATCCTGTAGAATTCGCCCTGAACTGTCCGCCAGAATCACTGTCGGCGTGCCGGAGATTTTCAGCGAGCGTAGCGGAACGCCGGGAACCGTCTTCACCGAAAGGTTTTCAGCTTTCACCAGCGCATCCACGTCCGCGCTGGGATCCGGAAAAATCGCCACGAGATTAGCTTTTAATGCTTTTTGTTCGCTCAACGCGGCCAACTGGCGGTAAAAAGGCATACTGTCCTCGCAGTAATGGCACCCTTTTTTCAACGCCAGGATCACCGTGCGGTCGCTGCTCTTCCAGTCAATCCCCGGAATCGACGGCAGCTGGTCTCCTATGTGCGGTTCCTCCAGGCTTTGCGACACCTCTCGCGTAGCCCGATAGGTCTTCGCCAGGAAAAACAGGACCGCAGCTCCCAGCAAAATCACTCCGATATTTATCAGGAGTTCCAGTCTCTTCATTAGAAGCCCCCAAGCGCAGCAGCCGTCTCGTTCGGTACATCACCAGAAGTAGTTATGTGTTGCGGAGTCATTACAAAAATTCATAAATCTCCTGCTGCTATCTCGGCAGCACGCCGATTGCCACGAAGTCGCAGCTTCGCCGAAAACACTCGCCCGCTTGGCGCAGCAAGACTTACGCCGAAAAAACTCCAGGCTCTCCCCTCATTACGTTCAACACGTATCCCCTTTCTGAAACGCTCCCGCGTATTTTCTACATTCCTTGGAAAGCAGATTCCGAACTCGTCCCCGGCACAAGCCGAAGCGCATAGAGGAAAAATAGGCCAGCTTAACTTGGACTTATGGCAGGCGTGGGGTCTGAAAGCTGATTTCGATTTTCTCACCGCCGCGCTCGACCTTTAGTTTGAACGGCGCCCCCTCAGCGGTGAGCATTTGGTGGAACGACTCAAACGTGAGAGTCGAACAGAGCACGCCGTTAATTTCAACAATCCTATCGCCTGGCCGGACTCCGGCAGTACCTCCTACGGACCCATCCTGGACACCACTGACCTCAAATCCACGAGTAGGATCGGAATACGGATCTGCTCCAATGCCGGTCATATTTGCGGTGAAAGGATCGCCGAAGGAAGAGTTTGGTTCGAGGATCAGAAGACGACGCGAGTAGTCGAAAATGACGGTGAAGCGCTGCAAGAGACCGTTTCCAACAGCGCCATCGCTTTTAGAGAGCCCCGCGTCCCGCGCCGTATTCTGAAATACAGCAAGCGGCTTCTCGATCCTAAACCCCGCGAAGTCCACGTAAGGCAGCCGTGCCATGCTCTCGTGGAGGCTACCAGCAAGCCCCATGGAGGCAACCGTCAACTCGGGCTGTCGCGCCTCCAGAATGCGGTGTTTCGATTGAAATGCCGGCCAAAAGTCAAATGACACGTCGCTTCCGAGATCTATTCCGAGGGTCGCCTTCACCTTCCTTCCATCCTGGGTTGCCAGTTCGGCTTCAACGGATGGAGGAGCGGCTACCCTCAACAGGACGGAATGACCCCGGCCAGAATACGTAAAACGGCTAGGATCGTAGAGCGTAAGCTGACGTTTCGTGAAATCAACAGCGACGACAAAACGGTCGAAAAGCGGTGAACCGATCGTGCAGTCGATAGGGCGCCCCATGGCTTTCTCCATCGCAGACGTGTCCAGCACCAAAACCTGTCCCGTCAATATCGGAGAACCCCGCACTCCAAGAACGACGTTGTTGTCCGCCACAAAAATCTTTGGCCCAGAACCCTCCCCGAGCCCCTTTGCACTCGGAGTTTTCCCGCCAGCCGCGTGAGATGGCAGTTTCATCAGACGCGCAGCGCGCTCGGTTATCGCGTCTGCATTTAGTCCGTTGTCAACCATGCAGGAATATTGGCCGGAGCCATCGATCTGAACAGTAACGAAAATGTGGTTTTTGAAATATTCAAACGGGAGAACCGCGGCCGGTACATTCTCGGCCGACATTGATGGGCCGTACGAATTAGAGGAAACGGGCCTGCTGCCTCCAAACCACAAGAGCGCAAGCCCGCTGAGAAAAACTACCAATCGCATCGGTAACTGAAGAAGAGCTTTCACGGTTGGTTGGGACAATTGCTGCCGGTACACCTGGTCGGCGGCGGAGTTCCGGGATCGCTATAAGTCGCTGAACCCAATGTCGTCACACCCGCCTGTACACTCTTCACCTGAACATAAACCGTATATGTCCCGGCATTGCCGAGTTCATTGAAAAGAGGGTTACTTGAGACGCTAAGGTTGCCAGTGGAATTTATATTTGCAGTAACTTCTGAAAGCCAGTTACTCAGTGCCGCTGAGCTTTCCACGCCAAAAGTGTACACCGAATAGCCCGTTACAACCGGCGAAGTCGCCGAAGCGACAGGAGTTAGCGTCACAGTGATCGACGACTGGTAGTTGGTGTCCGTCGTAGCCTTCAGCGTGGCCTGGACGGGACTCTGAGTGTTTAACGTCAGATCTGAAGTAGGAACGTTCCAAATCACATTGTGCGCCGAAATGGCACTCGAGGATGCGCCGCTCGTAAAGTCGGCCTTAACAGAATTCGAGACAACTATACCGGACGTTACGCCGACTTGACACTTACCTGCGTTCGACGGACAGCTGACAGTCACGCCAACCTCCCCGGAGTCCTCACATCCCACCTGCATTAGGGTCATTACGAAAAGTAACATCAGGCTAACAATCCTTCCGCCCCGACATTTTTCTAGCATATATATTACTCCTTTCCGGTTCCGAAACTAATACATGAGCATCTACGGTGTCCGTAAAAACACGATAATAAACCGCTGCGAATGGCATTGATAGAGGCGGCACCTTCAGGGTTGGTTGGGGCAATTGTTGCCGGTACACCGCGTCGGCGGAGGAGGTCCGGGATCGCTATAGGTCGCCGAGCCCAACGTAGTCAGACCAGCCTGAGAACTGACTACCTGATAATAAATAGTGTATGTCCCAGCGTTGGCCAGTTCATTGAACAGCGCTGTGTCAGTGAGGCTGACGTTGACATTGGATTTTGTGTTTGCAGAAACTTCGGAAATCCAGTTACTCAGTTGCGTTGAGCTTTCCACAGCAAAGGTGTATACCGAATACCCTGATGCTACTGGCGAAGTCGTCGAAGCAACAGGAGTTAGCGTCACAGTGATCGACGACTGGTAGTTGGTGTCTGTCGTCGCCGTCAGCGTGGCCTGGACCGGGCTCTGGGTGTTTAACGTCAGATCAGACGTAGGGACATTCCAAATCAAATTGTATCCCGCGATGGCACTCGGCGATGTTCCACTCGCGAATGTTGCAGGTTCAAGGAATTGGATAGTCACATGTCCCTCACCTGCGACGCCACACCCGGCGTGACTCTGACAGGTGACCGTAGCACTCCCCCCGCCGGAGACCGTGGGACTGTCGCAACCGATCTGCATTACCGTCACCATGGTCATGAGTAGCATGCCAACAATCATTCTGGCGCTGCCCTTTCTCAGCATGATTTCGTCTCCTTTTCCGACCTAGATTTAAGATACAGCGACTGTTTATATCCCTGAGATACAATATGTGTCAATAAATATATGAGGTGTTAACAATGAAATAATATAGCTAATATTCTATAATTCAACGTCAACTGAAGGCATAGCTGAAACCGGGAAGTGCCGGCGGGTGGCCAACCCTTCCGCGCGGCACCGGAGTTTGCTTCAAGCAGCTTGAAACTCGCGGGGGTGCCGAACTTTTTCTGCGGTTCGTGCAGAAAAGGTTCGGGTTTTGACGTGGCAATCACCTCACACTTCGGCCTTGCGATTGATGCAGAGCCCCGACTTACTCGGCGTTTTCTTCTTTTTGCGCTGCGAACAGATCCGTTTGCTGAGGAGGAAGTGGCGCTCGCTCGGGATCTGTGATTCCGTAGAGTTGTTTGAACAGCGCAACTGTGCCGGGGCCGTGGCCCGCGTAGTGATTGTTTGCGAAGGCGTAGATGGTCACGCCGCGGCGCTGAATTTGCCTGCAATATTTCACCCACTCCTGCATCTCGCTGGTGCGGTCAACGATGGTTTTGTCCCAAACCTTTGTTAGCGTCTCAATTCCCTTCCGATCGCCCAACCAACGAATGTAAGTAAAGTCTGCGGTCACAGGATCGTATTTCTCGAAAAGCTTGGCCGGCCCGGGCATCCAGGATTGATCTTGCAGGACGAACGCGACGTTGTGCTCGCGCAGCACATCCAGAAATTTAGGCTTGATCCACCATTTGTTGCGAATCTCGATCGCAAATTTCTTTCCTTTCGGCAGCTTCTTGAAGAACGCCTTCAGCCGTGAAAGAAATTGCGCGCCGCTCTGAAACACTTCCGAGTTGAAATACGGGAACTGAAACAGCAGCGGGCCGAGCCGGTCGCCCAACAGGCTCATCACTTCGATGAATTGCGCAAACTCGTCGTCGCATTCCAGCAGGCATTTTCCGTGCGTGATCGCTTGAGGAACCTTCGCCGCGATGACGAATCCCTCCGGCGTCTTGTTTTTCCAGCTGGTGACGGTCGCGGCGGCAGGCGTGCTGTAATAGGTCGAATCAATCTCCACAGCTTGAAATTTCGTCGCGTAATAGCTGAGGTAGTCGGTAGACTTCATCCCGGCCGGATAAAACGCAGTGTCCCACCCCGCCGCCGTAAAAGCCGATGTGCCAAGATAAATGGGGCTGTCCACCCGCCGAGTATATCGCGGAGCTGCTTGGAATTACCCCTTCGTAGCTCTGCCGTCGCGGCGGCTCTTTTCATCATGCCTTCGCAACGCCAGCCCGAGGTCGCTCATTGCGAACAGCCTGGCTCACGGGGTCGTGGTCACAAACTCCAACTGACGGTTGGCGTTCGCGTCTATAAAAGTGAAGCCGTTCGGCGTATAACATGCAAACGCTCCGCCGTGCAGCATTTCAGGTGGTAGAAGATAGTTGGCAAATCTTTCGCCCGTCATAGAATCTTGAACGGAATACAATTGCTCAGCGGGAGCCTGTCCCTTGGCGGCTTTGTAAAACTCAACTACTATCTTTCCGCCTCCGGCTTTCATCACTCCTGCGACGAATCCATCTCCCGGCGGATTGATTTTGAAGCGGTGAGCTACCGAACCGTCCGGCGCGATTACATACACGACAGGAGGAGCGCTGGCTCGCATGATATAGAAATTCCCGTCATCCGCAGCCACTACATTCGACATAGATATGGCGGGATCCAAAGGAGCATCCTTAGGTTTAGCGGCGGCGTCCTTTCCCGGATTCAAATCGCCAGGTAAGTCCAACTCCCTCACCAGTCGGCCGGACTGATCGAAAATTCCGGTGAAAGGCGTTCCCGTGGCACGGTTATCTTTCTGCTTGTATCCGCCGACTAAGAAGGCTCCGGAAGAATTGACAGCCAGCTGCTCTGGGAGGAAATCGCCTTCAAGCTTCACAGTGTCATGGTACTGTCCGTTCGCCTCGAAAGCGACGATCTGCTTTCCTTTCGCATTCATCGAAATAAGATAGACCTCGCCTCTGAGACCAAAAGCAAAATCGAACGTCCCACTTTTCTCAAACTCCGGCACCGAAGTGATCGAAAAAGTTCCCGTCCGTTTCCCCTCATGGGAAATTCTTAGCACCGGCGCGGCCATCGGCGAAGGCGACGCGTAGGGGTGAACATAGATGTTCCCGTCGGCGTCGCACTTGACAGGCTCCTCGAAGGGCGCTTCATTTTCCGTCGTAATTGCCACTCGGTCCCGCACGCGAAGCGTAAGCCGAGCCACTTCCTGGGCGTTTATGAGGGATCCAATCGGGCAGAACACAATGATACCCACTAGGAGAACTGCGCACGCTGGCTTAATCAACATTGCGAAGGAACCTCCCTGGTCACTTGAGTGCGACAACGATTGTCTTGAGTCCACCAGTACAAGCGGGAGTATAGAACCTGTGAAGACTCGCGCCCGACACTTTCGGCACGGAAAGCTGTTCACATTTCTCGCCGCACGAGCCGCAATATCCATCGCTGCCAATAAATTCGTTCGGGCAACACTGGATATCAATGGCGTCCTTTTGGCACGCCTGACAACTATTTCCAGACCCGTTCTGGCAAACATTAACCTGGACTTTTGCGCCGCAGCCGAAACAGGTAAACGTTGTAGTAACCAGGGACTGGCACGAGCAATCCTCCGCGATAGTCCCGGTAGGCGTCAACAAACATACAGCGGTAGCTACCGATAGCAAAAGAAATACTCTACGCATCTGGCACCTCCGCCCAAGTATGTACACCTCGCCCCTCTCCAGTTGTCAAGATACTTGTTATAGACATGGTAATATTCAAACCCAGAATACCAGCCGGCTCGGGTGGCCAAGTCTTCCGCGCTACTTGGAAGGACTCATCCGCATCGCATATGTCACTCGAAGAATCGGATGGCCGCACGAAATACCACACGCATAACGAGAATTCCGATGACAATCGATAGTCCGGCACACGCGCACAGCGCTATCGATAACGGCTCCAGTCGCCTGGGATATTCGAAAAGGTGAAGTTTGGCGGCCGTGAGGATCACAAGGTAGCCGGAAAGTCTAAGAAAGCACACGAACGCTGCCACTCCGCACACCACACTTGCCATCAACGCAAGCCCGAGACTTGCATCCTGCTTTTTGTTCGTTTGGTAGGCCATCGTCTCGATGGTGCCAGTATCGCCCAGCTATCGTGGGTTGACAACCGTACGCGCAGGAAAGCATTTGGGGGGTGCGGCATCCCTTCGTTTTTTGAAGGGGTGCGGGTTTTGACTTTAAAATCAGCGGCGAACTGGGTGCGATGGCAAAGGAATCCATCCCAGAAAGATCAGAATCATGCAAACACCGGCAGTCAGGATAATCATGGTCGGAACCCAGTAACTAAACGGATCTGCGGCACGATCGTAGCCGCCGGGCGGACAACCCTTGTAATAGCCTTTTCCCGTAACCAGGCTAACTCCGGCCCAGGCTACAGCCGCGATTCCGATCAGCAAGAATGGCACGCCTTTGACCTCCTGAACCACAACTCAACCACCGCGCCACAACTCAACCACCGCGATTCGCCACTGCGCTCAATGCTCTTATCCAAATGTTTACGACATCCACGTCCTTGCATTCCAGCACTCAACTTCCTATCATTGTTGAGATGATTAATAGGACTAGCATCGGCGCTAACGAAGGCGGCCAGCAGCCGTCTGAAATGGAGTACCTCGCGAAATGGGAAACGCCGCGCGCGCAAATGCCTCCATCAACCAGATTTTCGCCAAAATACCTGGCTACACCGGCCGGAAACGCCCACATTCTAACCGGTTCTGTACCACAAACAGAAAGTGACGTAAGTTACAGAAAACAAAGGACGGAATATTTTCTAACCGGGGCCAGAATGCACTTTAGGGAAACGCGATTTCCGTCACGAGCACGCAGGTTTCGTCTCGCGACTCGGCCGGTTCTTTTGGCGCGCAGCAGCCGCAGAAGTACATCCAAAGCTTGTGTGGTACAATCCTATTTTGGGGCACAGTGAGGCCGCATGGAATCTCAGGCGTCGTCTAAACGTGGCATCGTTATCTTCGTTGTCGTCTTGGGAGTCTCCGCGCTGCTGGGAGGCCTTTACGGGCCGACGGTAAGAGCCACGGCAGGTACCAAGGACACCGACGTCCAAGACTCCGTAAAGAGCTTCACGCGGGTGCTAGCCGTCGTCGAGCGCAACTACGCCGACCCGGTCGACACCGACAAAATCATCTACGACGGCGCGATTCCCGGCATGCTCCACGTTCTCGATCCTCACTCAAACTTTTTCGATCCAAAGCAATACGCTCTCTTCAAGGAAGACCAGCAGGGAAAGTATTACGGCGTCGGCATGACCGTCTCGAACCGCGATAACCAGACCGTGGTCCTGGCTCCTTTCGTAGGCTCTCCTGCATACAAAGCTGGAATCCGCCCCGGCGACATCATCTTGAAAGTCGAAGGCAAGCCCTGCGACGGCCTCACCACCACCGAAGTTGCCGAAATGCTGAAGGGACCCAAAGCTACTGTGGTCCACATTTCGCTTGGACGCGAAGGCTGGGACAAGCCGATCGAAGTTGCAATCACGCGCGACGAGATTTACCGGCCCGCGGTTGAATACTTCACCATGGTCAAGCCGGGTATCGGTTACGTCCGTATCGTATCTTTCAACGAGACTACTGACAGCGACGTCGCCGAAGCCCTGAAACAGCTCGATTTCCCCAAGCTCGATGGACTCATCATCGACTTGCGCAACAACGGCGGCGGACTTCTGAATCAGGCCGTCGGTTTGTCGGATATGTTCCTCGACAAGAACGAAATCGTAGTTTCGCATCACGGACGCCTGTCTCCTGAGCGCCGCTATGTCGCTGTGCGCGGAAACCAGGGCATCACCGTTCCGATAGTTGTTTTGATTAACGGGCAGAGCGCTTCCGCTTCGGAGATCGTTGCAGGCGCCATTCAGGACCACGACCGCGGTTTGATCGTCGGCGAAACCAGCTTCGGCAAAGGCTTGGTGCAGACTCAAATTCCGCTAGCCGAAGACACCGCCATGCTGCTGACAACTGCGCGTTACTACACGCCGAGCGGCCGCCTGATCCAGCGCGACTACAAAAATGTTTCGCTCTACGATTATCACTACAATCCGCAAAAGCCCACGCAGCCTGAAGTCAAGCTAACCGACAGCGGCCGCCAGGTTTTCGGACAAGGCGGAATCACTCCTGACGACACGGTTGCGGATCCGAAGCTGGACGACTTCCAGCAGGCTCTCTACCGCCGCGGTGTTTTCTATCTGACTCCGCAAGGCGTCGGCGATTTCACGCGCTTTTACCTGGGCGAGAAACCCGACGTTTCCAAGGATTTTGTCGTCAACGACGAAGTGATTTCGCAGTTGCGCAAATACTTGGACGAAAAACACATCCACTATACCGAACCAGAAATTCAAGAGAATCTCGCGTGGCTGAAATGGCAGATTAAGCGCGAGGTCTTTACTTCGGTCTTCGGCCTGAATGAAGGCTTCAAGGTAGCGCTGCAGGATGACGTCCAGCTCGATAAAGCCGTTGAGCTGATTCCGCAAGCTCGCGCGCTCTACCAAAACGCCCGCAAAATCGTCGCGGAACGCGAAGCCGCCCAATCCAACCACCCTTAGCCGCTCTGAAAATTAGTTATCGTGCTTTCTTCGGTTGCTCGGCTCTCGGTCAGAGCGGCGACTCATCTCTTCTAGAGTCGCAAGCTCCTACATAGAAGTGACTTAACGCTCCGCAGCAAGACCCGCTCCTCGAACGAAATTGGCGCGACTCAGGTGCTATTGCTCCTCAAGTCACGCGCACGCGAATCCCCTTCGACCCACAGCTCCGAGAATCGTATCCTCAGGAGAAGCCATCTCCCGCTAGGCTAGGCATGAATAAGCAAGATTCTCAGGTTATTAACTGGCTGAGCCGCGCTCCCCGCATGCCCGGGACGTTCCTGGGGCTGGTGGTCGGCTGGGTCGTCATCGTTGGCGGGTATTGCCTTGTTGCGCTTACGGTTGCGGCTGGCCGCGGGTTGACTGCCTTCGGCGACATCTTCCAGTGCGCCGCAGCGATCTTCGCCTGTGCCGGCCTGCTGATGAACGCGACCCTGCCGGAGAAACGCACCAGGTTGTTCTGGCTGCTGCTGGCGTTGGGATGTTTCACCTGGCTGGCCGGACAATCCCTGTGGACATACTTCGAGGTGGTACTGCGCAAGGACACTCCCGACCCGTTCGTGGGGGACGTAATCCTTTTTTTGCATCCCGTGCCGATGATCGGTGCGCTCGCGCTGAAGCCACATGACCGCCGCGACGACCTGAACGTGCGCACAGGCTACCTGGATTTCGCTCTTCTGCTTGTCTGGTGGGTTTATCTTTACCTCTTCGTGGTGATCCCGTGGCAATACATCACACCCAACGTAGCGACGTATGGGTTGACGTACGACCATTTGGCGGCGGGAGAGAACATTCTGCTCGCTGCGGGCTTTGGATTGTTGATAACGCGTTCGCGCGGAAAGTGGCGCGAGGTGTATGCGCATCTCTTCAGCGCTTCCCTTTTGTATGCTGCAGGTTCGTACATCACGAACAGGGCTATCAGCCGTCAGGATTACTACACCGGAAGCGTTTTCGATTTGCCGCTTGTGGCGTCGTTTATCTGGTTCGGAACGGCCGGTCTTATCGCGTACGGACTGAAGCCGGAGCGGGAAGCCATACGCGAGGAAGGCGACAGTGCGAAGCAGTGGCCGTCCATGCTGGCGAAGGCCGCGGTGTTTTCGATTCCTTTGATGGCGCTTTGGTCGCTCTGGGGAAGCTCCAACGCACCTTCGGTACGAAGCTTTCAAATTGGAGTTACGCAAGTAGCTGTTCTGGCTGTGGCGCTGCTCATCTTTTTGCGGCAACGATTGGTGGATCAGGATCGGATGCGGCTGCTGGAAGGGGCGCGCGAGTCTCTCGATAACTTAAAGCACGTTCAGGAACAGATGATTCAGACGGAAAAGCTCGTCTCGCTGGGTCAACTTGCAGCAGGCGCGGCGCATGAAATCAACAATCCGCTGGCGGGGATTTTAGGGTACTCCGATTTGTTGGTTGATGACGCCGCGCTGGGAGACCGACAGCGACTGATGGCCGAAAAAATCCGGACGCTTGCGCGCAGAATAAAGACGTTGGTAACCAGCCTGCTGAGTTTTGCGCGGCGCGTTCCAAGCGAGAAAGTGCTGCTGGAGATAAATCAGGTGATTGCGACTGCTCTGCATTTGAGCAATCTGGATTTGCGAGGACGGCACATCGAAGTCGAGTCATACCCCGGAATGGATTTGCCCGTGGTGCGAGGCGACGGCAATCAAATCCTGCAAGTTTTCTTCAACTTGATCAGCAACGCGGTGGACGCGCTCGAAGAAGTAGGCGGCGGCACGCTGATCATTCGCACCTGGCAGAACGACTCGAAGATCATCGTGCAATTCTCGGACAGTGGCCCGGGCATAAAATATCCACAGCAAGTTTTCGACCCGTTCTTCACCACGAAACCTGTGGGCAAAGGCACCGGACTGGGCCTGAGTATTTGCTACGGCATCCTCCAGGAACATGGCGGGAAGATCGAGTGTTTCAACCGCCCCGAAGGCGGCGCAACTTTCACTGTCGAGTTCCCCGCTGAGATGGAAGAAGTCTATGTGGTCGAGCCGCCCGAGGCGGTCGCATCGAAATTGAATTGAAGAGCTGGCCGGGCGAAAAATGAAGACATCTTACAAATCTCTGGCAATGGTGTTCGGATTCGCTGGTTTAGTTTCTTACCAGTCTTTCGCAGGCGCCCCGCAATTCAACAAAGCTCCGCTGACCCCAAAGCAGTTGCAAGTATACGGCTATTTAATAGACTCGCTGAGTAAGACAAACTTCAAATCCTTTTCAGATAGTACCTTTCCCCTCGATCTGTCCGCTGTCGGAAAAGATGCTCCTTGCCTTCAAGGCATTCAACTCGAGGACACGAAAGAATCGAGCAACGTGATTCACCAGCTAGAGCCGGAATTGCTACGCGGACATTCGATTCACCTTGTTGATCCAGAACAGGAACTTGCGATTTTGAAGAATCGAGATGCATACGTGGCCTCGCGTGGCTCAGATTCCACCATGGAGACCTCGGGGATGATGAAAGACCCCGGAGTTCTGGCGCTATCCGAAATTGCTTTCGACAAGAGCGGGGATTTTGCGGTACTTAAGTATGTTTTCCTCTGCGGGCTCCGTTGTAATTCGGGAGCGGTCCTTGTCTTAGAGAAAGTGGGGCCTCAATGGAGTGGAAAGAGTAGACGTGCGTGCGCGTTCGCAATAAATCGCGAGAACCCTCGGTGAAAATCACGAAAACCGAGAACCTCAACACGCAGGCAGTGCAATAACTAAGGATATCGCGAGTGTGGATGTATTTAATTGCGCCGGTGCTTTCTCTGCTGCCGAAGCGGTGGCGGAACGCGCTTGCCTCCGGCCCATCGATGTCGTGGGTGCCCGCAACGATTATCAGCGGATGCGTGGAGACTACATGCGGGCTTATTGGGCTTGTGTATTGGTATTCCTACTCCGTAACGGGCTGGGCGCAGAAATCTATGGACGTGCAACTTAACGCGCATCCCGGGGCTGGGATTCCTGTCGGTACAGAAGGCTTTGTCGGGCTGCTTCTGGTTGCGGCGAATCCGCTCACTTGGATGATCGTAGCGATTTCGCTTGAGGGAGTCGTGCGGGTCTGCGCTGCTGCCTTTGGGGGAGAAATCCTAGGAACATTTCCTTTATTTATCGTTGATAAACTCTTCGGGCTCTTGATGCGCAGGGACAATGCTCCGAGAGGCTCTGAGGACTCATCACATGCCGCTCGCTCTTCTTTTTTTGCTGCGCTACGCCAGAAATATTTGATTGGCAGGCTACCGCTAGTTGCGGACGAATTGCATTACACGGGCGGGGATTCCGAAGAAATTCTTGAGATACGCGCGTGTCGGCCTAAGCCAGAATGGGATCCGCCTCGCGTCGTTCGGTATGGCGATGGGTACTTTCGTCTCGAGAGGGCGGGTCAGACTGCGGGGTCGCGTCCTTTCTTGTATGTCCTTCGGCGGTTAGGTGGTGGGGTGCCGGGAAGAAATGTTCTGAAGTATTGTCCTGAGCCGGTGCCGGTCGACCGTAATTAATGAACAGGGCACTTAGCGACTTTTAGTACTACTAATGCTTTGAGGACAGGGCCACAGCCTGGCTGGCGAGGGGGTGGCGGCTTTCCGTCATACTGGAGATTACCCGCAGGCGTCCCCTTCGATCTCGGACGACTCAATGGAGGAGTGCGATGGATGTTCCGACAGCCGTTCCGACGACCGCAGCGGCAGCTCCCGCGCCGCCCGTATCGACGCCCGGCATTATTGCCACGATGTTGCGTGCTGCACCGAAGATCAGCGATTTGATTTTCTCTCCGGGGCGCGCGCCGCAAGTGGAAGTGAACGGCGAACTCCTACAATTAAAGATTCCGGGCGTCGGCATATTGAAACCTGACGATACGGCGCGCATCGCAGCCGATCTGATGGGCCGAAGCAAGCACGCAGTGGAAAAACTAAAGGAAGAAGGATCCTGCGACATTTCTTACAGCGTCGCGAAGCTATCAAGATTTCGCGTAAACATCTTCACGCAACGCGGAAGCTGCGGGATCGTGATGCGCGTGATTCCGACGGACATACCGGATTTCAAAACGCTGGGCCTGCCTGCTGAGCTTAATGAGGCTGCGGAGCTTCGTCCGGGAATTGTTCTGGTTACGGGGCCGACAGGGAGCGGCAAATCGTCGACGCTGGCTGCATTCGTGGACAAAATCAACGAAAACAGAGCGTGCCACGTCATCACCATCGAAGATCCGATAGAATTTCTTCACCGGCACAAGAAAGCAACGATTCACCAGCGCGAACTGCACACGGACTGTCCGAGTTTTGCTTTAGCCTTGCGGGCAGCGTTGCGGCAAGCGCCCAAACTAATTTTGGTGGGCGAAATGCGCGACAAGCAAACAATCGAAGTGGCGCTGGAAGCAGCCGAAACCGGGCACATGGTTTATTCGACACTCCATACGATTGATGCCTCGAAGACGGTAGAAAGAATCATCGGCGTGTTTCCGCTCGAAGAACAGAATGCGATTCGCGGTCGGCTGGCAAAATCGTTCCGATACATCATTTCGCAACGACTGATTCCCCGCATTGACGGGACCGGACGCGCGGCTGCATTTGAAATTCTGAAAGCGACGGTGCGGACGCGCGAATACGTACAGAAGGGTGAAGCCGAAGGAAAATCCTTGCTCGACGCTATGCGCGACGCCGAGAACGGCGAGATGCAATGCTTCGACGATGAAATCGAAAAGATGATTCGCGCTGGCGTTATCGATATGGAGGTGGGTCTCTCTTACTGCACGAATATGGGAAACTTGCGGCTGACCCTGGCTGACTTTGTCGAGGCGCAGGAAAAGTCTCCATCCCGCGCTCGCACACTTAAGACATCTCCCGCCGCGCCAAAACCTGCGGGTGGGTCTTACGCTGGCACATCCGTTTCAGCCCCCTCAGAGGCTTCCAATTCAAGTCGAGCAATGGAAACTGAGATTGAAATCGAAAGATAGACTGTTGAGAGGTTTTTTTCCGAACGCCCTGCTGCCACAAAAAGCGGGAAGGATGGTGGACGTGGGGGGGCTCGAACCCCCGGCCTCATCGTTGCGAACGATGCGCTCTCCCAACTGAGCTACACGCCCATTATTTAACTCCTGCAACTACCTTGCCTGTCCGATCCAATCGGACCGCTCTCTCAACTGAGCTACACGCTGAGAGCGCGATTCATTCTAACAAACCAGTGAGGAGGCACCAAACCTGTTCCGGCGAACGCGTGCACTACGTCGCTGGAATGTCGAGGTTGTCTTCGGCTTCTGGAGGAGGGGCTGAACGAGACGGGAGCCAATAGCTGGCGAGAACCGGGATCACAAAAAGGATCGCAAGCGGCGAAGTGACCATGCCACCAACGACGACGCGCGCGAGGGGTTGCTGCGCTTGCACGCCGATTCCAGAAGAGAGCGCAGCCGGCAACAAGCCCAGGCCGGCAGCCGCGCAAGCCATCACAACAGGGCGCATCTCAGCGAGGCCGCCGGCTTCAATAGCCAAAAGCTTGGACCGGGCTCCTATTTCTTTCCGCCGAATTCCGGAAATAAAAACTACGCCACCGAGCGTACACACTCCAATCACGGAGGCAAATCCGACGGCGGCGGAGATGCTGAAAGGTGTGTGGGTAAGCAGCAGCGAGAGCACTCCTCCGGTGAGACCGAACGGCAGCATGGCCAATACCAACAGCGCGTGGCGCAACGAATTGAAGGCGGTGAACAATAAGCCGAGAATGACGAGCAAGCTAAGCGGAATCACGATGGCGAGTCGGCGCTGTTCTTTCTGCAGGCTGTCGTATTCGCCGGCCCATTCGATGTGATAGCCCTCGGCGAGATGGACTTGTTTGTTTAGGCGCGATTGGACCTCTTGAATCGTGCCGGCAAGATCGCGGCCTCGCACGCTGAACTTCACGGGAATATAACGCTGGCCATTTTCGCGGTAAATCATGAATGCGCCTTCATGAAGCGATACGTCGGCTACTTGTCCGAGAGGGACACGATTGCCGTCAGGCGTAGGCAGCAGGATGTTACGAATTTCTTCGGGTGTACGGCGGTATTCAGGTTTGTAACGAACGACGAAGTCGAACCTGCGGTCGCCTTGAAGTATTTGTGTTGGTGCAATGCCGCCGATGGCCGCCTGCACGGCGGTGTTAACGTCAGACGCCATCAAGCCGTAGCGCGCGCTGGCGCCGCGATCGATGGAGACGATTAGCTCGGGCTGGCCCGTCTCCTGAAAAACGCCGAGATCGGCGACACCGGGAACTTTGGCCATTATGTCTCGAATTTCCGCGGCCCTCGCAACTAAGACGTCGATATCATCGCCGAAGAGTTTCAAGGAGTTTTCGCCTTTTACTCCAGACATGGCTTCTTCGACGTTGTCCTGAATATTCTGCGAGAAATTGAAATCGATGCCCGGAAATTTTTCGAGTTGCGCATCCATGTGGTGAATCAAGTCGTCTTTGGTCAACCCGCTGGGCCAAGCGGAGGGATTTTTCAGCGACACCATGAACTCTACGTTATTGAATGTGGTTACGTCGGTGCCATCGTCGGGGCGGCCCAATTGCGAGACAACCTGGGTAACAACGGGAAAGCCGAGAAGAATTTCACGAATATCGTGCGCGGTTTTCGCGGCGGATTCGTAAGACACGTCTTGGGGAAGCGTCGCGCGAACCCACAGATTCCCTTCTTCCAGTTTGGGCATGAACTCGCCACCCAGGAACGATCCGACTACGAAAGTTGCGACGAGCACCGCACCGGCGATGACAAGAGTGGTCTTGCGATGCGTCAACGTCCATTGAAGTGACGTGGCGTAGCGGTTGTTGAGCCATGTTACGAGCCGCGTTTGGTGCGCACGAACTTTCTCGGGTTTTCTCCAGGAAGCAAGGACCGGCGCCAAGAGGATCGCGAACAGCGTGGCGCCAACAAGCGCGAAGCCGTACGTTTCAGACATCGGAGCAAAAATCTTGCCCGGGACGCCCTCCATGGTGAAAAGCGGAATCAAAGCAACGATGATCACGAGGACGGAGAACAAGACCGGGCGCACGGCCTCTGCAGTGGCGTCGGCAATCAAATCGAATGTTGAATCCGCAGCGTCGGCCGCCTGAAAGCGGCGATAGATGTTCTCCAGCACGATCACGGACGCGTCCACGAGAATGCCAAAATCAATGGCGCCAATCGAAATCAGGTTGGCGGAGCCTCCGGTAAGAACCATCACAGCGAAAGCAAACAGGAGCGAGCACGGAATAGTGAGCGCAGCGACTAAAGAAATCGGAATGTCGCCCAGGAAAATAATGAGAACCAATGTGACAAGCGTCAATCCCATGATCACAATATGACGGACCGTAGAAGTCGTGACGTGGATGAGATCGGTGCGGTCGTAGAGCGTGACTAGCTTCATTCCTCGCGGAAGACGACCGTCATTCAGGCTCTTCACCTTCTTTTCAAGTTGGCGGAGAGCGGGCAGAGATTTCTCACCACGCTGCAGCAGAACGATTCCCTCGATGGCGTCGTCGTCATGGTTAACGCCCACTTGTCCGAGGCGCGGCTGAGATCCTTCATAGACTTTCGCAACATCACGCAGATAAACAGGCACGCCATTTCGCGAGGTGATGAGCACGTTTTCCATCTCAGAAATGGAACGCAAAAGGCCCAACCCGCGGATGTTGACGCTCTGATCGCCCATGGTCAGATAATTGCCGCCGACATTGGCGTTGCTCGAGCCGATGGCAGAGACGACCTGAGGCAGCGAGACGTTATATTGCAAGAGTTTTTGGGGATCGATTTCCGCGATGTATTCGCGCGTGCTGCCGCCGAAAGACGTGACGTCAATAATCCCTGAAACTTGCTTAATTTCGCGCTCAACGAACCAATCTTCGGTAGCCTTCAACTCGTTGAGGGTGTATCCAGGGCCGACCAGGCGATAACGATAAATTTCTCCTACCGGCGACCACGGCGAAAGTTGCGGCGACAAGTTCGCAGGCAGAGTGACTTGTTGCAGGCGGTTGAGCGCTTCCTGCCGGTCCCACAAATAATTGCTACCGTAGTCGAAGTAGAGTTTGACGTCGCTCAAGCCAAAGATGGTGATCGAGCGGACGTATTGAAGATGCGGAATTCCAAAGAGAACCGTTTCAACCGGAACGGTGACTTGCCGTTCCATTTCTTCCGCGGACCATGAAGGATTTTGCGTGATTACCTCCACAAGCGGCGGCGAAGGGTCCGGGTAGGCTTCGATGTCGAGTTGCAGAAAAATTACGATTCCGCCAACGATCCATGCGAGCAGGACAACAACCATCAGCGGGCGATAGCGCAACAGAGAGAGTATGAAGTTGCGCATTTTGGATTAGCTTTGAGCGGCGGCGCGCAAGAGAAGAGCTCCCTCTGAGACAATCGAATCGCCAGCATTTACACCAGAGAGGATTTCAACGGAATTATCCACTGCGCGGCCCAACTTGACCTCGCGCCGTTGGAAGTGGCCGTTACCTTTCGATACGAAGACATGTGCTTCGTTACCTTCGCGGATCACAGCTGAGGCTGGAACGAGAATTCCCGTCGCAGAAGAACGTAACACGCGGATCGAGCCGAACATTGCGGGCTTGATGCGGCGGTCGGGATTGTCCAGGACTACACGCAAATGCATGGTGCGGGTATTCGGATCGACGACATCGTAGAGCACTCCAACGCGGCCCTCCCAGTGCAGGTTCGGATAGGCGTCAAGCGTCACTTGCGCTTCCGTACCGATCTTTAGAGCGGCGAAGTCTCTTTCGTAGATGTCGCCAAGAGCCCAGACTGTCGAGATATCAGCGATAGTGCAGAGAGGTTGAGGTGCATCCAGAGATTTGGAATATTCGCCGGTGGACGCGCCGATATCCAGGATTGTGCCTGAGCGTGGGGCTACAACTCGCAATTCCGAAGAAGCGTGGTCCGGATCCATTCCGAGGTCGCGAATATGCTGAGCCGTCGCTACCAGTTCGGCTTCGGCCATCTTCGCGTCGCCATGAGCTTGTTGGTACTCCTTTTGTGCGATGGCGTTGTGCATCAGGAGATCTTCGGCGCGGGCAAGAGCTTGCTGTTTTACCTCGGCATCCACTCGAGCTTTGTGATAATCCGCGACCGCCCGGGAAAGATCGCTGCTCTGAAGCAGGGCGAGCAACTGACCCTTTTCCACATGGTCAGAAGGACGGACTTTCATCTCGACGATTCGGCCCCCGGCGGGCGGATAAATATGAACTACGCGCGTGGGATCGGCTTCGATGTGCGCGGGCAGAACGAGATAGTCAGGGACGGCGGAAGAATTTACCGTGATGGTCTTAATTCCTTTGGCGTCAGATGCGATGTATTCGCTGTCGCTCGAGCCAGTGGGTTGGCCGGATTGAGGTTGAACATTAGCCTGCTCGGAACCACCGCCCGAACTGCTACACCCCGTAGCCGCGACTACGAGAACGATGGCAAGCATTAAGACTGCACACTTCATTTCATTGACTCCACAACGCCGGTTAGAAGGGGTTCCGTTGAACATGCCGGTTGATCTTGTTTTGACGTACCGCGAAGAATCCAGAAGGAGCCTTCCTTGAACTCCATCTACACTTCCCGATGCGAATATTTGGATAACGAAGCGGCGCAAAACGGCCCGCTCAAGAAAATGCAAGGGGCGGAGCACGACCGAACGGTGCCCAAGAATCAACGGAGAAAAAAAGCAGTTCTTTTGCAGGGGCCAAACGATCGACAAATTTTAGCGGAACCGGCAGCCCAGGATAGGCCTGCACTGCAATCGCAGGCAACGTTTCCGGAGCGCGATGCTGCGGCATATCGTGCGAATGCACGATGCCGAGCGAATGGCGCCGGCTTGTGGAGCATTCATCGAAAATCACCAATTCAGAATGCAGATCATCAGTTAGAGAGACAGCGAAGAAGAGTAGTACGAGAGCGCAGGCGAAGGCGGTCCATTCCTGCAAAGGTTCGCGACGACGATCGCGGCGCTGGTGCAGCCAGCGAGTGCGCCAGAAACAGAAACCGGCGGCCGCGATTCCGACCCACAGAATATTGAGAAAAGACTCCATCGTTCCCTTTTTAATTAGATGCCGGGTCGGCGATGCCTGTCGCCAGACTCCATACGAATACTTTACAGTTCAATTTACTATGCATGGGATTTCAAGTGCAAATGATTGGACGTCCCGGGAACCCTATTTGGTACGTACCAGCGCCGCACGCGGCTGCCGTTTGTCGGTCGGTTTGCCGAGAAAGAATATCGCAGGGCGGCAACGCCAACCCAGCAGATGTCACGGTAGAATGCGGGCGTGACTATTAAATTGATTGCGATGGACATCGACGGGACGCTGCTGAATAGCCGCGCGGAATTACCTGAACAGAACGCGCTCGCGGTGGCGGAAGCGGCATCACGCGGAATCGAAATTGTATTGGTCACTGGGCGGAGGTTCGATTTCGCGCGACCCATTGCAGACGCTCTGCACTGCGACCTGCACTTGATTGTGAATAACGGAGCGTTAATCAAAAGCAAAAATGGCGAAACGCACCAGCAGCATCTTCTTCCGAGCAATATCGCACGGCAAGTACTGGAAGCAACAACGGAATTTCGCGCGAACGCAGGAGTATGTTTCAATCGCCCACTCGATCGGCAAATGGTTTTCGAGAAGGTGGACTGGGACGATCCGCGCCGCAGCGGATATTTCCGACGGAATCGCGCTTACATCGCGGAAGTTTCGCCGTTGGAGGATTGCCTCAACGGCGAGGACCCCATCCAGGTGTTGTACACGGGTGCGTGCCGGCCAATTCGAGCGGCCATGCGCCAACTGTCAGCGCTGCCGATCGCGGAAGCTTTCACACTCGCGCTTACCGAATATGAGTCGCGGGATTTTTCAATTCTTGACGTTCTCCGGCTTGGTGTAAACAAAGGAGTGGCGCTGAAGGAGTGGAGCCGGCGTAAAGGAGTTGCCCGAGAAGAGGTAATGGCGATCGGCGACAACTGGAACGACCGTGAGATGCTTGAATTCGCGGGACTGCCGGTGGTCATGGCCAATAGCGTGGAGGATCTGAAAGGCTTCGGCTGGACCATGACTTCATCCAACAACGAAAATGGCGTGGCTGCAGCCATTAACACCTACGCGCTGGGCAAGATATGACGTGGCTTGGAGCGAGCCGTCCGCGGTATAATTGCTTATTGGAAGACTCCCAGAGCTGCGAAGACAAAGCGAAGCAAGAGAAGCACCGAATGAGCCGCAAGAATATTCTAATCGCAACACTAGTTGTTATCGCACTTGCGGGGACTGGTGCGTCCACTGCGCAAGCCGACTATGCCGTCCTGCGTTCGGGATTGCGACTTCACATCACGGGATACGAAAACACCGGCGCAGTTGTGCGATTGTCCATGGACGGCGGGACGGTGGAAGTGCAAGCCGGCGATTTGGTCTCGGTCGAGCCGGAGGATCATTTTGTCGCTCAACCGGCGGCGGCTCCTGCGAACGGACCTTTTGGGAATTTGATTCGCGCGGCTGCATTGAAGCACGGGGTAGACGAAAAGCTAATCACACGCTTGATCGCCGTGGAGTCTAATTTTAATCCGCGAGCGGTTTCTCGCAAGCAAGCGCGAGGACTGATGCAGCTGATTCCGGAAACGGCGGCGCGCTATTCGGTAGCCAATATTTTCGATCCGGCGCAGAACATAGACGCGGGAACGCACTATTTGAAGGACCTTCTCACAAAGTACAGCGGCAACATTTCGCTGGCGCTTGCCGCTTACAACGCAGGGCCGGATATGGTCACACGGTACGGCGGCATTCCTCCGTTCCCTGAAACGCAGAAATACGTGCGACTAATTACTGCGAGGCTCGCATCCACATCGACCTTCCCTGCGATTAAGTAACTAAGCCGAACTGCGATACGCTCATTCTGTCCCAAACTCTTGACGCGTACCCAACCGGTCAACGTCACCGCAAGCACGAGCATCAGAGACCATTTCTTGGGTAATACGGTGACCGTATACAGCAGGCCTGCGACTCCGAAAAGAGTAGCCAGAAGCATCGGCGCTGCGCCGGAGCTCAAGAATGGCTTCATATCGATTTGACTCAGTGACAGTTGAAAGGTGCGCCAATAACTGGCTGGCTGCCCTGCAAACGTGACGGTCAGGTCGCCGAGCAGAGTCGCGATCATTACCCAGCGAAGACGTTTGATGCCGGGGTCCATTTTCATTCCGGATTCCCTTTCTACATTTGAGTTGTAAAGTGAGACGGAATCACGACGACCACTGTTATTGAGGTTGTGGCGGCTGCTGGTTTGGGGGTTGCTGCGGCCCGGGCGACGTCGGCGACATGGGAGAATTTCCCAAGGGACTTGTACTGGCTCCGCCGGGGTAATTACCCGGTGCTCCCGGCGTTCCGGAGACTTGTCCCAGGCCGAGAACGCCTTGCTGCCCTCCCAGACTTTGCTGCGCGGACGCCGCCGCGTCTTCCAGCGGATTCCAGATGAATTCCCACTCCATGTACTTCTTGCCGCGCCGATAAACTTTGAGTGATTTAACGTCCGTCGTGCATGCGACGCCGGTGAGAAATCCACCGAGCACGGGGCCGTCGACAGCCCCGGTTGGCTTCATCAGCAGCAGCGGATTCACGGCCGCTCCTAGTTGGCCTGGCTGCGCTGATGAAGATGACCCGAAACTCAACGAGCCCGGTTGGCCGGAGGGTGATTGGCCGAAACCGGATTGACCTGACAGCGTCGGGTTCTGCAGATTTTGAGAATTACCGGGAGACTGCGGATTTTGCAAACCCTGAGTGAACTGGTTCACCATATCCTGGGTAATGCCGGGCGGGAGTTGTCCAGTTTGAAAATATGCCGTAACCATATCTGGCGTGATCCCGGGGGGAAGCTGTCCACTTTGGGCCAGCTGAGCTATCTGACTCGCCGATGGAGAACCGGCCGGCAGAGTCAGCCCATTCGTTTGCCCATTAATCTGGCCATCCGTTTGTCCGTTAGTTTGACCATTGGATTGATCGGAAGTCTGGCCCGAATATCCCGACTGCGATGTTCCTGACTGCGGCTGCGAGGATGCGCCGCCGTTAGCCGGATCGGTGTTTGAAGGCACTGAGCTCAATATTCCCGCAAGGACACCCTGAAGTTGTTGCGAGTTTGCGCCGCTGCCACTGACAAGGCTGGCAGCGGACACTCCGATTTGACCAGGCATAGGGCCGGTTGGAGGAGCACCCGGAAGCATCCCTGCGTACTGGTCGATGAGCACCATTTGCTGAAGCGTGGCGTAGCGCACGCTGCCGATAATTTGGCCCGTGCCATTGACGTAGATGAAGCGCCAAGTGCCGTCCGTTTTGTTCATCGGATTTTTATAAGCTTGGCGCAGGAAATGGAGCTGGAGGCCGCCCTTTTCAAGATCGTCGAGCGTTTGTGGATACTTGCCCATTTTGTGGTAGTAGAGACGGATGGCACGCGCGTACTGTTCGCCGCGCCAAATTGTTTCCTCTTCTTTTATGCGTTTGCCGTCGGTTACGTAGTTCTGCAACACCACCAGGGAGAGGGCGAGAACGATAAGCATCATGCCAAGCGCCATTATGAAAGCGAACCCTGATTCCTCCGAACGTCTTGAACTAGCAACTCCGTCTCGCGAGGCTCGCGCGCGAACCGGTATTGCGGCGAATTGGGACCGTCTTTTCATTGGTTGGGCGCCTGCGGAACTGCTTCGCCCGGCGGCGGCTGTACCATCTGAACGTTGGCATGGCGGCCGCTGGAAATCTCTTCCACGTCGGCGGAGTCGTTGCCAATTTTATCCAGCCGGAAGCGGGTTAGGAAAACTGAGCCCTCCTGAACCACGATTACGTCATCGCCATTCAGGAAGAATGCCAAACGCCTCGGGCTGCTGGGCATCGAAGCGTATCCGAAAAACTGCGCCGGAACTTCAACGGGCGGCGGAGGTGGCGGACGGTCAACACCAGGGTACTTATGAGTGGCCTTGCGTAGATCCTCTGGACTCAGCGGAACTGGCAGGGCGACGGGACTAAAAATATCGCGATGGCTGCCCGAATACTCGAGCTTCTGAAGTTTTGCAAGCAGGTCGAGGCGAAGCTGCGGCTCGTCCACGTTCAGGGGCTGGAATTTACCGTCCGATGCCAGGACGCCTTCGAGTCCGGGCATTTGCGTGCGGTTGGCAAGGTACACCACCACCAGAACGGCCACGAGAGCCACGAGTATCCAAATTTGTGTTCGCCGTGTCATCGATCAGGTCCTGAAATAAGTGCGCAATTCCAAATGCAATCGGATAGCTCCCGCCGAAGCTGAATCCAGATGTAGATCATTCAAAAGGTAAAAATATTTCGAACGCTCCAGACCGTTAATGAATTGTATGATCGCTCCGTAATTTCCGTCGACGGAATCCAGGACGGTCACCAGCGTTACCCCCCGGTCCTTCACTTCTTTTTGGCTGAAGACAATCGAGGTGGTCTTCAAGCCTGCCTTAGTCGCAATCGTTCCTAGATCTTCTTCAATCGCTGAATAACCTCCGGCGGAACTGAGGAACGCGTCACGAAAAAAAACATCACAGTCTTTTCCGACCTTGGGGAGTGACGCACGAATTGCATCGCCCCGCGCGACGTCGGCTTTCAGCAGCTTCGCCTCAAGCTCGAGACGCGACCGCTGAGCTCGCATGCTATCCACACCTTCGCGCGTAGACTGCCAAAGAATGAACACCAAAGCCAAATCCGCGAGAAGCAGGACTCCCAGGGCACAAAGGATCAACTTTTTCCAAATATTCCAGGGGCTTTTCGTGGTCATGTCGTCTCGTACAGCGCCGTAAGCTCCAGCGTGATCTTGTCAGACGCTGCCGAAATCTGGTCCTGGTGCCGTTCTCCTTGCACCTGGACGTTTGAAAACGCTGGAGATTTCTCAAGCAGCTCAAGAAATTTGATTTTGCTCTCGTCGGTTGCGGCCCCAATGGAAATCGTGACTTTGGCTTTTCCGTTTACGAGCTTCGGCGAGATATTCATCACTCGAACACCGGGCGGCAGAATTTGCTCAAGGTCCATAAAAATCTTGGTCCACGGAAAGCTTCGTTGGTCGATAAGCGAATTCAAAAAAGCGGCTCGGTCCAGAACTTGCTGTGTTTGTGCCGACCGAAAATAGTCCTGCAGATTCGTTTGCCGTTTTTTATACGAGCTAATTTCGCTTTCTGAACGCGCGATCTCTGCGCGCAGGTCACGGTTCGCCCGCCATGCTTTGTAAGCTCCATGAGAAAGGAACAGGAGCAGTAGAATGCCGACCGCGCCCATGAATCCGGAAGCAGCCAGAAACGGACGCTTATTTTCCAGCGGAGAAGTAGCGAGATTGAGACGAAGCTTCATAGTGTAGAGGCGCGAGCGCGCTCAAGACCCCCCGTTCAGCATCCAGCCAACTAATGCATCGAGATTTTGATGCAGTAAATCTTTTGCACCGGAATCCAGATGTGCCGGACGTTCAGATTCCGCAAGTGATCCTACCGGACACTTCAATTCTTCTGAAAGTGCGCGATGAAAGATTTCTTCACGCGGTCCAAGTCCCGAGAGGCAAACACGATTTACCGCTCCGCCCCAGGTGTCCTGATAATAAGCCACGGCGGGGAAAATCTCATCGAGCAACAACTGCGGTTCGAGATGAGCCGCCTCGCTCGCCATGTCAGTCGAACGATAGACGCACAAGTTCCCGCCGCGAACGATGACTGTGGTCAGCGTCTTACCCGACATGCGCACCAGCAGAGTGGCATCGCTCTCTCCTATCAAAGGCAGCGCGGCCAAAGTCGAGCTCAAAACGACTCCGACGTTCGCGTCCGAACCTTCGACGATTTCTTCGTACTCCCTGATTATCTTTTGCCGGGCAACCGCCGTCACGATCTCCAAATTCCCGTCTTTTCCGGCTTGGCGCATCCAGGAAACTACTGTCTCATCCACATCGAACGGTACGCTTTTCTTCAATCGCCATCGCAGAAGCGGCAGGGCATCTTCCGAACGGCGCGGAAGAGTATCAAATGGCAGAATGAAGACACGAACAACCAGATCAGGAACCAGAAGCGCGAGGCCATGCTCATGGCCTGGAACGCGGCTAAGCACTTTTCGAAGAGCGGAACGAACGGCGTCAGGCTGCGTCACGTTCATTTCAACAGGAGACGGAAGCACTGAACCCAGAGGCAAAGGCTCAATTGCATAGGACTCCAGGGTGCCATTGATTTTGCCCCAACGAGCAGCTGCGACATGCGTGGAAGCGATGTCAACAACCAGCGGCGGATGCGGCATAGCGGTGAGCCAGCGCTCGATACGGCGCACGGGGCCGAGTTCGTAGAACTGACTTGTCAGGCTGCCTGCGCTAGTCAAGGAACGTCACCTTGTTGATCTCACGTAATGTAGTGGCGCCCGCGCGGATCTTGCCCATACCCGAATCGCGCAGGAACGTCATACCTTCTTCCTTCGCGGCCTTCTTAATTTCCGAGGTCGGCCGGCGATTGATAATCATCTCGCGAATGTGATCGGAAAGATCGAGGAGCTCAGAGATAGCCGTTCGGCCACGATAGCCGCTACCGGAACATTCCAGGCATCCGGGACCCTCGTAAAATGGCACCTGCATCCATTCAGCGGGGTCCAGGCCGGACTCTTTCAGAACCTCGGCGGAATAATGCACCTGCTTTTTGCAGTTTTCGCAAATGACACGGACCAGGCGCTGCGCCAAGATGCAGTTCAGCGCTGAAACGAAGTTGTAAGGTTCAACACCCATGTTGATGAAGCGGCCGATCACGTCGGTAACGTTGTTGGCGTGAACGGTGGTGAAAACAAGATGGCCGGTAAGCGCCGAGTTAATCGCGATCTGGGCGGTTTCCTGGTCGCGGATTTCTCCCACCATGATTTTGTCCGGATCGTGGCGAAGAATGGAGCGCAAGCCGCGTGCGAACGTGAGTCCTTTCTTTTCATTCACCGGAATTTGCGTAATGCCACGCACCTGATATTCCACGGGATCTTCAATGGTGATGATCTTGTCTTCGTCGTTCTTGATTTCGTTGATGGCAGCGTAAAGCGTCGTCGTTTTTCCCGAGCCAGTCGGTCCGGTGACGAGGACCATGCCGTAAGGTTCGTGAATGTAGCGGCGGAATCGCGTCATGTCCTGCTGGTCGAAGCCCACGACATCCAGCGTGAGATTGTGGAATTTTTCGCTGAGCGTCTCTTTGTCGAGAACACGAAGCACAGCGTCTTCTCCATGTACCGAAGGCATAATCGAAACGCGGAAGTCGATGAAGCGGCCTTTATAGCGCACTCGGAAGCGGCCATCCTGTGGCACGCGGCGTTCAGCGATATCGAGTTCGCTCATCACCTTAATACGCGAAAGAATTGTGGCATGCCATTCTTTCGCCAGCGCCTGCATAGCGTATTGCAGAACGCCGTCAATGCGGTACTTAACGACCACTTCAGTGTTGCGTGTTTCGATGTGAATATCACTGGCGCGGCGTTCGAGCGCGGTGAAGATGACGGTGTCCACCAGCCTTACGACCGGACTTACACCGGTATCGCTCCGCGTGAGCTTATCCATCGAAATGTTTTCGTCGCTGTCTTCGTCGTCGCCTACCACTTGCAGCGTAAAACCTTCCGTGGCTTGATCCAGCACGCGCTGCGATTGTTCCGTGCGTTTCAGGAGATCGTCAATTTGGGAGGTGGTGGCTACCTTTATCTGCAGGCGCTTTCCAAGCAGAAGAGAAAGCTCGTCGGTGAGCTGCAATTGACTGGGGTCCGCCATGGCCACAGTCAGAGTGGTCTCATGCGATTCGAGCGGAACAAACTTGTATCGAAACATTAGTTCGGCGGGAATGCTGCGAAAGAGCTCAGGATCGATACGCTGTTCGCGAAGATCGACAAACGGGCAGCGATAGCGTTCGGCCAGGCGACGAGCTTGTTCTCGTTCCGCCTCATTGGGGACATTGCCGAGTATCGGATTGTTATCAAGTGTCGCCATGTAATGTCTAACCTCCCGTCTGGAGCGAGAAGAGAGGTAAGTAAAGCGAGATCAAAATAAAGCCTACCACGACCGCCATGACCACCAAAATTGCCGGCGTCACCCATATGAGCGTTCGCTGCAAACGGGTGCTCACTTCCTCCTCATAGAATTCTGCGACGCTGGTCAACATCGCCGAAAGAGCGCCAGACGCTTCACCAACCTCGATCATTTCCAAAGCCAGCGGAGGAATCAGCCGTGTCTCCGCCAAGCTTTCGCTCAAAGTTTTTCCCTCCCGGACGCGCTCGGAGGCTTGTTCTACCGAAGTCGCAATTAGGCGGCTGCCAATCGCGGCTGAAGAGGTTCTTAGCCCGGAAACAAGCGGCGTGCCACCGGCAAGAAGAGTAGCCAGAGTGCGCAGAAATTGCGCAATTTCTCCCTTCAGCCAGATATCACCCAGAACCGGCACCTTGGGTTTTAAGCTATCGATCGCCAGCGCTCCCGCGAGGCTCCGCGTCCACAAGAAAACACCGGCAGCGACAACAACTAAGAGGCCCACAAACACGAAGAAATAATTGCGCAGCGGCACCGCCATGTTCAGCATAAACTGCGTCATCGCCGGCAAAGGTACGCCCAAATCCTGATAGAGCTTAGAAAACTGAGGCATGGCATACGTCAGCAGGTAGCTGAGAACTACTATTACGGTCGCCACCAGAATCGCGGGATAAATCAACGCCGTAGTCAAGGCGCTGCGGAAACCAGTGCTCACTCGGAGGTAGGAAATATATTGGTCTATGACCCCGGTTAGATTTCCGCTCCGCTCTCCAGCGGCAATCACCGTGACGTATACAGGCGGGAATGAACCTTGAGCCGTTAATGCTTCAGACAGTAAAGCTCCGTCTCGGACGCGCTGGCGAACGTCCTGCAGAGTGGGCCTTAAGCGGGGAGCTGCAGCCCGCTCGGCAAGAAGATCTAGCGCCTTCAAGATGGGGAGACCTGCCTTTATCAGAGTGCTGAATTGCTGGTTGAAGACTAGAAAATCGGCAGGGCGGATCTTCTGTGCGCGGCTGGCCCCACTGAACTGAGAAAGCAAGTCAAAGTGCATTCGCACCGAAAAGACGAAGAATCCCCGCTCCGCAAGTTTCTGCCTCGCCTCAGCTTCAGACTGCGCCGTCTCCATATGCTGGAAGACCCGGCCGGTGGTATCCCCGACTTTGCAGACAAATTCGGTCATTTAGGACTTAGACGTCGCGCGCACTCAGACGTTTGACCTCCAGTTTACCATACCCATTCCAAGCCGCGTCTAAAGCGAAATACCCTGCATTACTATGATGTTACATAGGACAAACTGGCTGGAGGTGCTAAAAAATGCCTTGTTCTGTCCCCTGCGGAACGACGCGGGACATGCAGTTTGCGGAATCAAGACCACTAAAAAAGACGACTGTCGAGCAAGGCCAGGCTAGTGCATCGCGCCTGCCAGGGTTGATTCGTCAACTATCACTACACCTGGAGGTGGATCAAAATGAAATTTCGTCTCCGAGATCGGCAAGTTTTCTTCCCAATTGCCGAAGCGAAACTCGGTCTCGATATTTCCCGGTTGCCGGATGATCAAACGCGTCAGGCGGCCTTCAGGATCAGACTCGATCAAGACTTCACGGATATCTTGATCGACATCGCTGGATCCTCGGCGCGGTACGCACCTCAAAACAGAATTTTGGGCTTCCGCCGGCCAATCTTCCGGCTTTTCATCTTTTGCGCGGTCGACAATTTCTATGCCGCGACAAAGTTTCAAGAGATCGGACTTGCCCGTGAGCAATGCCAAGGGGGTTCGCCAGTCCGAACTATCGGCTATCTTTGCTCGGCTCGCCGTTCGGTCGGCAGGAACGTAAAACCACACGTTCGTGCCATCGACGATGAAGAGTTTTTGTTCGGGCGATTCATACTCCCAGCGCATCCGCCCGGGCTTCGAAAAATAGACAGTGCCCGACTCAGCGACGCCGCCTCCATTACCAGAGGAAAATTGTTCGTAGAAAGTCGCTTTGAGTGTACGAGCGCCGCGATAGCGGGCTTCGATTCCGCGGCGAATGGACGCCGCGTCAGTAGCAGGGGAGCCCGGAACGGGAACGAACGCGAGAGCAATGCAGAGAAGCAGGCGGAGCATCAGTGGAATTCTAACAGAAGCAGCATTCGCAAGGGGCTTCGTGCTTGAAAGTCACCCCACCCTTACTGAATCGGAGGGTCGTTAATTCCGGCAGGAGCGATTTGGTTGACATGGATTATCGAAGGCTCGTCGGTAAAGTAATGGTTATTTCCGGACAAGGCGACAGCCTGAGGATCGGCGTTTAACGAATAGTCCTGATACGCACCCGAAGCGTCGATGCTCAGCGGAACATAGGTGAAAACGTAGCCGCTTCTGTTACCGGTCGATAGCACGTCATCTATTAATTGGGCGTTCGTGACGGTCGGCGTGCCGGTAACCGGGCCGCCGAGCGCCGTCAGTGACGGAGCGAAACCAGCGCCGTATGAAGTGTAGTAGATGATTTCCGCACTGGTGATGGTGCGGCAATTTTCGACTGCGGCAGCCTGATTGGCCGCAATTCTCGCGCGAATAAGATTGGGAATGGCGATCGCCGCAATGACGAGAATAATCGCAACTACGATCAGAAGTTCAATCAGCGAAAAACCAGAGCTTGGTTTCCTCAACTTCGAAGCTGCGCGAATTGGGTTAAGCTTTCTCATGTGACTGACTCCGCCTGCACTCCTCGAACAAAAAGAAGGGGAAGGCCTTAGCCTTCCCCCTCGGTTTTGGTACCCAAAGACTACTGGAGCGGCGAGGAATTCACCGTCGCAGGTGCGCCCGTGGGGTCAAACCGGATGACGCCTGTCTGATCGGTGAAGAAGCTACGATTGCCGGTCCCGCCGACCGTCACGGGAGTGGCGTTAATCGTGTAGCCCGTCACTGAACCGCAAGGTCCGCCGTTTGCCGCAGTGTCGCCCGGGTCAGCCAAACCTCCGACGTACGTGAAGGTATAGCCGCTCTTGGTTGCAGGATCCTTACCGAGTACCTGGTCAATCAGGTTCGCTGCAGTGCAAGGAGCCACGGCATTCGCCGCTGGAGGCGCGCCGCCCAAAGCTGCGAGGGTCGGAGCAAAGCTGTGTCCGTAGGTCGAAAGGAATGTAGCATTGGCTGTGTTAATGGAACGGAGCGAGCCGGCAGCGGACGATTCGTTGGCCGCCATGCGCGCGCGAAGCAGGTTCGGAATTGCGATGGCCGCGATGATCAAAATGATCGCCACGACGATCAGCAATTCGATAAGTGAGAAACCCTTCTGTTTCCTATTCATGTCTTCTCTCTCCTTGAGTAAATGCTTAAACTTTTTTGTACTCCCTGGCGGGGTACACCCCACTAAAGGCAAGCGGTGTACCACAACGGCTCACTCCATGTACCGACACGACACAGCCAATTATACCGCTCATTATCAGCAGGATGAGAGCGAGTTCTGGAGAGTACGAAATTGAGCGAGCAGAAAGGCCCAGTTTTAGCTACGTTTTCTGACTATTTTTGTCTGTCAAAAACGCCCGGAAAGGTCGTACGGACTTAGTTACAAGGACTTAGAGGATTGGGATCGTCGCATTCAGAAGAATAGCGCATAGGCGGTTGGCTACTGACTTCCGTTGACACAAAAAACGGGGAGGAAGCCATCTTCCTCCCCGCTCGAAATACTACCCGACAGTTGACTACTGAAGGATGGTTACTACAGCGGCGCAGTTACCCGCGGCAGTACCGATCGCTGCACCAGTCGTGTTGTAGCGAATTATACCGGACTGGTCGGAGCAAAACGCGCGCGTACCGGTCGAAACTGATAACGGTGTGGCGTTCACTTCGAAAGTCTGGAACGGAGAAAGTACGGTACCCGCACCAGTCGCAGCAACTGCCGCAACTGTGTAACCGGTCTTGGTTCCGACCGTCAGGACTGGATCAATCAAGCAGGCTGTTGCAGGTGCAGCAACGCAACCGGCCGCGCCCCCGAGGCTGGCCAAAGGCGCAAAGCCAGTGCCGTAGGTGGAAGAATACGTGATTTCAGCTGTATCAAGCGTACGGATTGATCCGACTGCCGAAGCCTCATTGGCCGCGATACGTGCACGAAGCAAGTTCGGAATTGCGATGGCCGCGATGATCAAAATGATCGCTACGACGATCAACAATTCGATTAACGAAAATCCCTTCTCTTTATGGTTCTTATTCATTAGCGTGTTTCTCCTTAGCCGACCTGCGGAATTCAATCTTTGTTCGTTGCCCCTGGCGGGGTACAGCACGTATAGAGCACGAGCGACGCCGTTCAGCACACGCTCGCGGATCCGGAGAAAACAGGGCGTAAGCCGAGTGTTAACACACTGCGAGACAACAAAAATGTTGAGAGTCAAATTGGAAAATTGATTTTGTTTTAAATCGGGAATGAAAGAGCCGATAAAGGTCGAGTGCAAAGACGCTAAGAGCCCGCACCGAAGTGAAACACTTTCAAACGCCGTGTTTTTTCGCGTAGTGGCGGAACGAACGGTAGGTCATCTTGAGCATCTCGGCAGCCCGGACGCGAACTCCGCCGGAACATTCCAAAGCGGCGAGCAAGTAAGCTCTTTCGGTCGAACCAATGAGCTTTTCCAGATCCATGCCGGTCTCGGGGATGAGGAAAGCTTTGGTCTCAGAATGTCCGTTCGAACGAGATTCTTGATAGAAGCTGGTAACGCGCTCCGGAAGATTCTCCACAGCGACTCGTTTGCTCATTTCAAGCGCTACAGCGCGCTCGATGGTATTTTCCAATTCGCGCACGTTCCCCGGCCATTCATAGACTTCCAGGCGACGCAAGGCCTCGGGCTCGATTCCTTCTATCTTCTTGCCCATGGACTTGGCATATCGGTCGAGGAAGGCCCGGGCCAGCAGCGGGATGTCCTCACTTCGTTCTCGCAAAGGCGGCAAATGAATAGGAATCACATTTAGCCGGTAAAAGAGGTCTTCGCGAAATCGGCCCTCGGCGATTTCTTTTTCAAGGTCTTTATTGGTCGCGGCTATCACTCGAACATCGACGTTGGTTTCTTCGTTGCTTCCAAGCGGGCGTACTTTCCCTTCCTGCAAGACGCGATAGAGTTTCACCTGCATGGTGAGACTCATGTTGCCAATCTCGTCCATGAAGAGTGTTCCGCCGTCGGCTGCCTGGAACAAGCCGCGGCGATTTTCATTCGCTCCGGTGAAGGCGCCGCGCATGTAACCGAAGAGTTCGGATTCCAGTAGCGTCTCCGGGAACGCGCCGCAATTGATGGTGATAAACGGTGTTTTCGCGCGAGCGCTGTTCTCGTGAATCGCCCGGGCTACGAGTTCCTTGCCCGTTCCGCTTTCGCCCGTAATCAGCACGCGGCTGGATTGCGGAGCGATAGTGGCGATCATGTCGAAGAGAGTGCGCATTTTCGGGCTGGTTCCGATGATCTGATCGAAGCCAGTCAGACGGCGTATCTGCCGGCGAAGCTCGCCCGCTTCCTTCTTCAACCTCTGATTTTCGGCGATTTGCTGCACGGCGGGTCGCAGTTCGTCGAGCAACCGGTCGCCTTTCACCACGTAGCGATCCGCTCCGAAGTTCACCGCGTGAATCGCCGTATCAATGGTAGGAACGCCTGTAATCAGGATGAAAATCGTCGACGGTGAGACTTCCTTGCTGTAGCGAAGCAACTCCACTCCATCCATATCAGGCATGCATATATCAGAGACGACGATGTCAAATATCTGGGCGGCGAGCCTGGACTTGGCAGCTTCTCCGCTCGAAGCTACTTCGACTTTGTGGCCTTCTTTGCGGAAACTGATCTCGAGCAGTTCGCGGATCGAGGGTTCGTCATCGACTATCAGTAAATGAGCCATAGCGCGCTAGACCTTCCCTACCGGAATCATTCCCACCGATTTATCATTCGCTTCGCGCAACGTTTTTCGCGCCCCCGAGGAGCGCGGAAGTTCCACAACGAATTCCGCGCCGTCACCCTTTTCCGCTTCCACTCGGATGCGGCCGCGATGCGCCTGTAATATCTGGTAGACGATGGCCAAACCCAGTCCTGTGCCGCCGGTGAACCCGGACTGGAACGGTTCGAAAATTCGAGTCAACTCGCGTGAATCAAGTCCGACACCAGTATCGCGTATCGCGATGCGCACCCAAGTTTGGTCTGCGTCAAGTTCCACGGAAAGAAGCCCTCCATTGGGCATCGCGCGCAGAGCGTTGTTGCAAAGGTTCCAGAAGACCTGCTTCAAGGCATCTCGGTCGGCGCGAGCGCGGGCGTTCCGCACGTTTATGCGGCGGTCGAACCGGTATTTGCCTTTTGCCGTCGCGTCACGCTCGAGCAACAAGAGCGTCTCTTCGATGATAGGTACGACGTCAACGTCAGCGAAGGCATACTTCTTTTCGCGCGAGTAATCGAGGAAATCGGTAATGATCTGATTTAACCTTTGGGATTCCCGGCTGACGATTTGGACCAACTTTTTATCATCATCCTCTAGAGGCGCGAGCCGTGCCAATTCCTTTAGCGCTCCGGTCATAGCGGTCAGCGGCTGCCGAATTTCGTGCGCGATAGCCGCAGAAAGCCGCCCCAGCGCGGCCATGCGTTCCTTAGTGAGAACCTCGCGTTCGAGACGCTTCAACTGGGTCAGATCTTGAAAATTGTAAACGAAGCCGGTGTTCTGATTCTGGCTGGTCCGCAGCGGCGAAATCGAAAGCCCGAGAAAGCGGACGTTCCCGGCTGCCGTTCGAAACTCGATCTCTTTCCGCGCAGCTAACGGACTTCCCTGGGTGTCGGTTTCCACAGGCCAGAAACCGGGAAATACATCCTGAACTTTCTGGTCTCGCGGAGGAATCGACTCGAGCCCCATAATCTCGGCGCCGGAGCGATTCATCAAGAGAATCCGGCCCTCGAGATCCGTGGTCAGCAGGCCGCCGCGCATGGATTCGATAATGTCCTGGTTAAACGCTCGAAGATCCTTCAGCTCCTCACTTTTCGCTTCGAGCTCGACGCCTTTCTTGCGAAGAGTATTCGCTAGAAGGCTGCCGAGATAAGCTACGGCAATAAATGCAAAGAAATTGCTGGCGAGCCATGAGTCGAGAGCAGTCTGGGCCGGTGCCGAATTCGCGGTGTGCGAGAGGACGCCGTAATACGCAAGTTCGATTACGCCGGCAAGAAGCGCAAAACTCGCCCCGGCAACGAGAAAAACTCCGCGCCTCGAAAACAGGACGCTGGCCATAAGAATAGCGAGCAGATAAAGCGAGATGAAGTAACTGTCCTGCGAACCGGTGGTGTACACCACTCCGGTGATGACCAGGAGGTCGCAGATAATCTGCAAGGGTGCGTGCACGCGCGCCTGCGGAATCCAGCGCTGCAGAATTACGTAGACAATAGCGAGCATGTACCATAGCGCGACCAGCGGAACGAAGGACCGCACTGAAATTGAGGCGGGAGTGAGCTGACGGGCGGCTACCACGATGCCCAGCAGAAAGGTAATGGCAAGGAATCGGACACGGCCCAGCCAGGGCAGCCATTCGCTTACGCTGGTTGCGGGTTTCATTTTGTTTTCGTTGCCGGTCCCGCTGAATTCACCGGCCGGATCCTTTTTCGAGGATAAGAACAGTCAGCGTGCTGCCAGTTCCGAGCGCTTCGTCGCACGGAGCGCCCGTTTCAAACGGCCGGCACGCTGGAGTTTTAGTGACCGGCAAGTTTTCCGATCAACGAGAATAGTGGCAAGTACATGGAAATCACGATGCCTCCGACGACGACTCCCAGTACAACGATCATGATTGGTTCCATGGCAGTGAGAAGGTCCTTCACTGCCGCGTCCACTTCGTCTTCGTAAAAGTCGGCGATTTTCTGGAGCATGGCGTCCATCGCGCCAGTCTGCTCTCCGACTCCAATCATCTGCGTAACCATGCCCGGAAAGACGTTTGTTTCCTTTAGAGGATCAACAAGCGAGCGACCTGCTTCGACGGCTTTTCTAGTTGCGGTGATCGCTTTCTCGACCACGGCGTTACCGGAAGTACGCGCGGTAATGTCGAGGCCTTCCAATATAGGCACGCCGCTGGATATCAAAGTGCCGAGAGTACGTGTGAATCTGGCCACAGCGATTTTCCGCAGGAGCATTCCGATCATTGGAAGCTTAAGCAGAGTAGCGTCTATCGCGTACCGCCCTTGCGGTGTGCCATACCAGAATTTCAAGGCAAACCCCATACCCACAAAAAACGCCAGAATCAGGAGGCCGTAAATGCTGCCGATGAAGTTGCTCATCATGATCACGATTCTGGTGGGCAGCGGCAGGTCCACGCCCAGTCCGTTGAAGAGCGTGGTGAAAATCGGCACCACCTTCCACAAAAGGAGGACGATCACGCCGCCGGCAATACCAAGCACGGCAATCGGATAAATCATTGCCGACTTCACAGCCCGTTTCAGTTTGACGTTTTTCTCAATGTAACTCGAAAGGCGTTGAAGAATGGTGTCGAGAATACCGCCCGTCTCGCCCGCCTCGACCATGTTGTAGTAAAGCGGGTCGAAGACTTTCTCGTACTGCTTCATGGAGGCAGAAAGCGTGGCGCCGCCTTCTACAGACGCCCTTACGCCGTTCAGGATTTTTTGAAAGGTTTTGTTTTCCTGTTGCCCCGCGAGAATTTCGAGACACTGAACCAGGGGCAAGCCGGCGTCGATCATCACCGAGAACTGGCGCGTAAAGATGGCCAGTTCTTTCGAGTCCACCCCTCCGCCGAAAGTGGGAATGTTGAATTCCTTCCCCTTTTCGGAAAGCTTGTTGATGTTTATTTGCTCGCGCTTAAGCGACGCAGTCGCTTCGGCCTTTGTTGCAGCCGTGCGCTCGCCTGTGACGGTGGAACCCGCCTTGTTGACCCCTCGATACGTGAATACCGGCATAATCTGTTCCCTCCTCTTCCTTAGTTACAGTTACCGCCGGACGGGCGCTCTACCGCCGGTCGGCGGCGAGACCACCCCACGGTTAATCAAGTCTTGTAATTCGTCTGGATTCGAAGAGCGCGCGAGCGCCACTTCAATCGTAATTAACTTTTGTTGATAGGCGTTCGCCAGGCTCTGATTGAAGGTCTGCATTCCGGATGTGCCCGTACCGGTCTGCATCGCTGAATAAATCTGGTGAATCTTATCTTCGCGAATCAGGTTACGAATAGCCGCGGTGGGAATCAGAATTTCCATCACCATCGCTCGGCCTCGGCCATCGATCTTCGGCAGCAGGGATTGGCAAAGAATGCCTTCCAGCACCATCGAAAGCTGTGCGCGTACCTGCGGCTGTTGGTGAGCCGGAAATACGTCAATGATGCGGTTGATCGTCGATACCGCGGAATTCGTGTGCAAGGTGGCGAAGGTCAAGTGGCCGGTCTCGGCGATTCGAAGTGCCGACTCGATAGTTTCCAAGTCACGCATTTCGCCGATCAGCACGACGTCCGGATCTTCGCGCAGCGCGGCACGCAGCGAGTTTGCGAACGAATGCGTGTCGGAATGCACCTCGCGCTGGTTTACCAGGCACTTCTTGTGGTTATGAAGGAACTCGATCGGGTCTTCGATGGTGATCATGTGCTCTTCATGCTCGTTATTGATTTTGTCGAGCATGGCGGCGAGCGTTGTTGATTTCCCGGAACCTGTCGGGCCGGTCACGAGAACGAGTCCGCGCGGCTTATCGCAAAGCCCGCGCACGACGTTGGGCAAGCCTAAGGCATCGAAACTCTTGATTTCCCACGGAATCGTACGGAAAACGGCTGCAACAGCGCCGCGCTGGTGAAAGATATTGCCTCGGAAACGGGCAAGGCTCTTCAATCCAAACGAAAAGTCCAACTCCAAACTTTCCTCCAGCCGATGCTTCTGCACATCAGTCAGCACGCTGTACGCCAGAGCTTTCGTGTCTGCCGCCGTTAGCGGAGGCATGTCGAGCGGCCGCAACTTGCCGTGCACGCGAATGCGCGGCGCGCTGTTGGTGGAAAGGTGCAAGTCGCTCCCCGACATTTCAATCATTTTCTTCAAGAGTTCGCTTAAGGTGATGCCAGCCATCATTTCCTCCGCTTACAGAACTGTTTCGCGCAAAACTTCTTCCATGGTTGTGTGTCCCAGAGCCACTTTCAAAAGGCCGCTGCGACGCAACGTAATCATTCCGGTCTCGAGAGCTTTCTTTTTCAACTCCAGCGCGGACGCTCCAACCAGGATCAGCTCGCGCAATTCGTCATTGATCTCCATCACCTCGTACAAGCCGACGCGTCCTTTATAGCCCGTGTTGTTGCAGGTTCCGCATCCTCGACCGTGATGAATCACTACTTTCTCCGATTCCTCAGCCGTGTAGCCTGCGTCCATCAGTGCTTGCGGCAGAATCTGCAGCGGCTCCTTGCACTGCGAGCAAATGCGCCGCACCAGGCGTTGGGCGCAAATCAAGTTCACTGACGTAGCCACTAGAAACGGCTCGATTCCCATGTTCATTAGTCGGCTGATGGTGGAAGGAGCATCATTCGTGTGCAAAGTGGAAAGCACCAAGTGGCCGGTGAGTGCCGCTTTCACTGCAATTTCCGCGGTTTCGAAGTCGCGAATTTCTCCGACCAGGATGATATTGGGGTCTTGCCGCAGGAAAGCACGCAGGGCGGAAGCGAAGTTCAACCCGATCTGCTCCTTCATCTGCACCTGATTGATTCCCGCGAGTTGGAATTCGACGGGATCTTCGGCGGTCATAATATTTGTTTCCACCGTATTCAGGCGCGCCACGGAAGAATATAGCGTGTTCGTTTTACCTGACCCGGTAGGGCCCGTTACCAGAACCATGCCATACGGTTTTAGAATCTGACGTTCGAACTTGGTCAGCGACTCTTGTTCGAAACCCAGCTTGGTCATGTCCAGGCGCAGATTCTCCTTGTCCAACAACCGGAGAACAATTTTCTCGCCGAAAAGTGTCGGGACGGTAGAAACACGAAAATCGAGTTCCTTTTTCTTTCCGTCTTTTAAATACTTGATCATGATGCGGCCATCTTGTGGAAGCCGCTTTTCGCTAATGTCCAGTTTCGACATGATCTTCATGCGGCTGGTAATCGCGTCCTTCAGTTTCAAGGGCGGCGCCATGACGTTCTGCAAAATGCCGTCAACTCGAAAACGAACACGGAGCTCTTTTTCGTACGGCTCCACGTGAATGTCGCTGGCCCCTCGTTTCACTGCGTCAGTAAGAATCAGATTAACGAGCTTGATAATCGGCGCTTCTTCGGCTGCCTTCTCAAGCGTGGCCAAATCCATTTCCTGCTCTTCGGCCGAAAGCTCGAGTGAAGCGTCATCCCCAGCGAGGTCCTTCATTACTTTGTCGAGCTCTTCCACGCTCTCGACGTCGCCGTAAAATTTGTGAATGGCCTCGCTGATGGCAGACTCGGAGGCCACCACCGGTTCCACGTTGAAACCGGTCATGAACTTAATATCGTCCATCGCGAAGACGTTGGTTGGATCCGTCATTGCGATGGTAAGCGTCGAACCCACGCGCGAAAGTGGCACAATCTGGTATCGAATGGCGGTTTCTTGCGGAACCAGTTTGATTACTAGGGGGTCCACTTCGTAAAACTTGAGGTTTATCGACGGCACGCCGTACTGCCGCGAAAGCACTGCCGTAATGTCGTCGTCGCTGACAAGTCCCATCTTTACCAGGCAGGTTCCAAGCCTTCCACCGTTCTTTTTCTGATAGTCGAGCGCCTGCTTCAACTGATCCGCTGAGATCAGGCTGTCTTTAACCAGTATTTCGCCGAGTCGTGAAGACATGATTGTGCGCCCGCGGTA